>Ga0115028_10000006_pt1 | contig 36423 bp, 42 predicted proteins | sample Plant_0915_D1_FD_83894 | JGI IMG/M metagenome (GOLD analysis project Ga0115028, IMG submission 83894) | Wetland microbial communities from Old Woman Creek Reserve in Ohio, USA - Plant_0915_D1 | ecosystem: Environmental > Aquatic > Freshwater > Wetlands > Sediment ... | reverse complement strand
TCTCGTTGCCGTCGCGGTCGATCGTCTTGACCCAGATCAGATCCTGGTACGTACCGCCGGCGACCGGGTTCGCGTTCTGCAGGTTGATCCGGTCAAACAGCTTCCTCCCGGCATACGCGCCGTCGATGACCTCCAGAGTCAACTCCAGGTAGTACCCGTCATTGCTCTTGGTGGGCTTGCCCTCGCTCGCGACGACGCGGCAGTTGTAGACTCCGGCCGGAATTGCTTCGAGCTCCTCGAAGGGCTTTATTTTGCTTGCGTCGAATTGGAATTGCATACTTAGCCTCCTATCTTTTGGATCACCTGTGACAGATTCATCGGTTCAAACTGGGCCAGAGATCCACTCCGGTCCTTAGCTACATACTGAAGGTCAGCCTGTGTCTGGAGATAGTGAAATTTGGTCCCATCTGGACCCCTTCCCACGCCAACGTGGAAGACCTCGTCGAATAGGTAGGGGAGCTGGGGCCCGAGCTTCTGCCCCGGCATCATTGGCTGGAAGCGCATGATTCCCGAGGCCTCGTCCTTAGCCCATTCTTCCTTGGCGCTCATGTAGACATGCTTGCCAGGCAGGTCGCGGAAGGCCCTAACCCACGGAAGCATCTGGTCGAGCATTTCCCCGTAGGCCTTGCGCGGGTCCTTATTCGAGGCCTTGAGTGTGGTCAGAAGAGTCTCCCCTATCTCAGTCACGGAATCGAGACTGACCGACACTATCTGGCGGGCCTCCTGACTGGTCGACAGCCAACGGTAGACCTCTGACAGCTCCGACAGAGTGTGGATCTCCGCGACTGCGATGTCAAACCTACGGAGCGAAAGCATCCCTGCCTCGGCTGAGAGTATGACCGATGGTTCGGGCATGGTCGCGCACAGGGAGGTCTTTCCTACCCCAGCGCCACCATACCCGAGGATCTTCACCCCGTTGGCGACGCTGGCTTGGCGGGTGGTTGTCCACCTAATCACTGCTGTGTCTCCGGCAACGAAGGGCGCGAATGTGGAGGCATAGGTCCGCATGATAGTGGCACAGTACCACCTTGTCACCGCACTGTGGGCACAGGTCAATGACAAACCCTTCATGTGGGCAGCCCGGCCCCATGCAGGGAATAAACTCGTCTAGCTTCAGTTCTTCCTTAGGCATCTTTCTTCTCCTTCGGCTCGCACCGAATCTCGATGGTTGGAGTGGAATAAGTAGAGGTGATAGCTTGGTCTAGTATCGCCCTCTGCTCCTCGGTCAGATGGCGATAGGCCGTGGTATCCAGCTCTATCTTGATTCGCGTGACCTCGTCAACGGACACGCCGGCCGCGGCGAGGGGTTTGGTCAACGTCGATAGAACCGCACTGTCGATGTTGCGCTTCACCTTGTGGGTGTACTTCAGATTCCATCCATTGCGGATAGGAATGCGATTGACCCCCTCCTTTAGCGAGATCCCAAACAACACTGCCCCCAGGGCGCGCCGGAGCTCTACTTCGCGCTCCACTATCTTCTTGGCTTTTTCGGCCTCTTCCTTAGCCCTGTACCATTCGTCCACTGCGGCTCTCTGTTCTGGTGTCATCTCATCTCCTTCGTCTTCCTCAGTATCGCCAGGGAGGGCACGCCCGCCGACGTAACTCCTCTCCTCGCATGGAATTGAGCATTCGGGCGGGCCCCCACTCTCTTTCTCCGTTAGGAGTAGTAGCTCCTCGAAGTGCCATGACCGCCTCATAGGCGGCCTGGACAGCCGACCCAGCATTGCCGCGAGCCAGTTGCTGGACGAAGGCTGCGGCCCATACCAATTTCTCGTTTGAAGTGAGCTCTGACATACCTCGACTGTACGCCACCAAGGCAACGAATTAACCCACTATTTTGGACCCAAAATAAGGGGTTGCGCGACGGGGGCAAACCGCCCTACAAATGATGTGCAATGAGCGCCGAGGTGAAAAGAGGATCCCTCCATGTTGAGACGCTGAAACTCCTTCGCCAGTCGCGGGACTCGCTTCTCGACATACACCTTGCCACCAGGCTACCCTTCTATTGGCTGAAGAGGTTCAAAGAAGATGGGATCCGCGACCCCTCAGTCAATAGAATCCAGATCCTGTACGAGCATCTAGCGCGGCTCCCTCTCATTGGTGGCCACACGTGGACTTCGACTCACACTAGCTAGGTGCACGCATGCGAAACAATATCCCCCTAGAACTCCGGGCACTGAGGCAGTGGGTTTGTGCTGGAGTCAATAAGGTCCCCGTGTCACCCCGCACGGGGCGCGCTGCCAGCGTGACCGACCCTTCCACGTGGGGCACATTCGACGAGGCATGCTCTACTGGTTCGCCCTTCGTGGGGTTCGTCCTCACAGCCTCAGATCCCTACACCATAATCGACCTGGATGACAAGGAAGCGCATCCAGCGACTCCCGAGCAGCTCGAGATTCATAGACGCATCCTAGACGCGATCCCGAGCTATACAGAGCGCTCGGCATCGGGGCGCGGGTATCACGTGGTCGTGCGAGGGTCCCTCCCCTACGCGCTCCACCGTGATACAGTCGAGGCGTACTCTACCGGGAGGTACATGATTTGCACCGGCAACGTGGTGCGCTCAGCCCCCATAGTCGACGCCCAAACGGTGTTGGACATCCTAACCCGAGAGATGACCCCTTCTCAGCAAGTCGAGCTAGACGACGTCGGCGATACTCTGACTGATGAGGACGTGTTCGAGCTCGCAATCAACGCTTCCAATGGAGACAAATTTAATGCGCTATGCATCGGCGACTGGAAGACGATGGGGTACCCCAGCCAGTCAGAGGCAGACTTTGCCCTCCTATCCATATTCACGTTTTACACTCGAAGCAATGAACAGGTACGGCGTCTATTTCGGATGTCCGCGCTGGGACGACGGGAGAAAGCGACCGCGGACAATCGTTATCTCGACCGAGCACTTCGGAAAATTAGAGCTCGACAGCCCCAAGATGTGGACATCTCCGGTTTGCTGGAGAAGCCACAACCCCAGGGAGGTGCAGCTGGTGAACCGGGGGGCGGGGCTCCAGCTCGAGTTCTGGCCCCGCATTCTGAGGTATCGTTCGTTCCGCCGCTAGCCGAACTCTCGTTGGTCAACTCCGCCAAGCTAGTAGACCTCACTCTCCCGCCCGGGCTCGTCGGCGAGCTGGCGGCGTACATATACAGCTCCTCCATTCGCCCGGTCCCGGAGGTCGCACTGTGCGCCGCCATCGCCCTAATGAGCGGCGCGGCCGCGCGATGCTACAACGTGAGCGGCTCAGGGCTCAATCAGTATCTGGTACTCCTGGCGAAGACCGGTGCTGGGAAGGACGGGGCCGCGGCGGGCATCGACCGTCTCATGTCCGCAGTCAGGCGGCACGTTCCCATGGCCGACACCTTCATTGGCCCTGGAGTCTTCGCCTCGGGTCAGGCGTTGGTCAAGGTGTTGGACGAGCGCCAATGCTTCGTCTCGATCCTAGGGGAGTTTGGGTACACTCTGCGCCAGCTATGCGACCCAGACGCCAACAGTGCCCTGGTGATGCTCAAGAGGGTGCTGCTAGACCTATACTCCAAATCCGGGTGGACCAGTCTGCTCAGGTCGTCAGTCTACTCTGACAAAGAGAAGAACACGAAGATAGTCCAAGCCCCCAACGTGACCATCCTCGGCGAGTCCACCCCGGACGCGTTCTTCGAGGGGCTCAATGCTGGCCACATAGCGGAGGGTCTGATCCCGCGCTTCTCCGTGGTCGAATACACCGGCCCGCGCCCTCCACGCAACCCCAACGGCGGGGCCCCTCCATCTGAGGAGCTGACACGTCGCCTCGCCGAGCTCGTCGCGACCACTCTCACCATGGGGCAGAACAATCAGTGTGCGAGTGTTCCGTTGGAAGCTAGGGCCCAGTCGCTACTAGACGCCCTAGACGGGCGATGCGACCGTGCCATCAATGACGCCAAGTCCGACGTAGACGCTCAACTATGGAACCGAGCTCACCTGAAGGCGCTGAAGCTCGCGGCGCTGATAGCGGTGGGGGTCGAGCCCCACAACCCGGTTGTCACTGCTCCGATAGCGGCGTGGGCCATCTCCTTCATTGAGCGCGAGGTCAACGGGGTGCTGGCGCGATTCCAGACTGGCGACGTCGGCAGCGGGTCAGCGCACCACGACCTTGACGTCCAAAGGGCGCTAGAGGACTTCGCGGCCATGACCAATGTCCAGCGGCGGACTTACGATGTTCCTAAGGTTCTTATGAACCAAGCCAAGCTCGTTCCCTACACCTATCTCCGGAGACGACTGAGAGCGCTCAACTCCTTCACCAATGATAGGAGGGGAGCGATCCCCGCAATTAGGGCCGCAATCCAGGACGCAGTCGACTCAGGTCAGCTGGTCAAGCTGTCACCACTCCAGGTCAGGGAGATGGGGCTGACTGGCGAGCTCTATGCCAGAGGGAAATCCGAGTGACCGTGGGAAAGGGGGAAAAAGTGTCAATTCACACGGGTTCATCAACAATCTCGACTAGGTACATGGGGGGAAAGGGGGGAAGTGTAGAAAAGACAGAAGGGGAGGGGGAGACGAGGAATGGAGCGGTCTATAAGACTACTGACAGTCTATTATCATTTCCCCTTTCCCTTTTATTAGATAACTAATTGTAATCACATAAGAACCGAGGGGAGACAGGGGGGAAGGAATCGAGGGAAAGGGAAATCGACAGTATCAACCGAACGGAATCAACAGGAGGAACGGAACATGGGTTCAATGGCACGAAGCAAAGGTCAGAGAGGGGAACGAGAAATTGTGGCGCTCCTGCAGGCTGTGGTCAACGAGGTCTACACCGCATACAACAGGAAGGTCATCAGTACGACCGAGTCAGAGCTCGTCCAATACCGGACTCTTGAAGTCCCCTTGCTCCAACGAAACACGATCCAGTCCGACCGGGGCGGGTATGACATCGTCGGTCTGGACTGGCTCGCTCCTGAGGTCAAGCGGTGTGAGACCTATCAGCTATCCACGTGGTGGCAGCAGTGCAGGGCGCAGGCGAAGCCTCACCAGACTCCGGTTCTGTTCTATCGGCGGAACAATGTCCCTTGGCGCGTCCGCATGATTGGGAAGCTTCCTATAGCCCAGGGACGCGCCGTCCGCGTGGTCGTTGACATCGCCATCGGAGCGTTCATGCTGTATCTCCGAGAGCGACTAGTCGACGAGCTCAAGAAGGGAGTTGCCAATGGCATCCGATGAAGAGGTGGAGCGAGCACTGCAAGCCAAGCTGGAGAGGCTTCAATCTTTGGCTGATGAGTTGAAGGCGAGGGACGTGCCGTGTCTCACGATCCAGCAAACCAGGGAAGTAGCTCAGATCCACTCCGAGATGGAGGCTGTCAAGTCCGCTCCGTTATCGGAATTTTGCTCGAAGTGCGGGACTCACAATATCTCTGTTGTTGTGGGAGCGGGAATCTACTCGTATCGCTGTGAGCACTGTGGGCACCTGTGGATAGCGGAAGTAGTGAGTCCTGCGCATGTCCTCCGGAACTGGGATCCTCCTCCTAAGGAGCCAGATGAGGAAATTCGCTACTCGGTCTCTCGTGACCCCATTACCGGGGAACCAATCTACCGGCGTGATGTGCCTTCTCCTGCGATCCAGCAAACCAGGGAAGTAACGCTGCGCAGGCGAGTTGCCGAGCTGGAGAATCAGCTTAACTCCGCCAACGCCCAAGTGCTGGACTTCAAACAACAGGTGGAGCGTTATGCGGACGAGCTGAGCAAGGCACGTCGTCGCATATCGGTCCTAGCTTGGCGCCTTGATTCTAGAGGGCGGGTCAACGATGATTGAGCTCACCACGCTAGGAGAGATTGACCGCAGATGACAGTAGACCCCGCAATATGGGTAGGAGTGCTAGTGCTCATAGCCGTATTGCTAAGCCATCGAGAATCACGGAGAATGTGACCATGTACTATTGCAGTGATCCCAAACACGAAGGACAACCGAAGCGCGCAGAAAAGATCCTAACGTGCTCCGAATGTGGAAAGGCTTTTGGGCGATGCGAGGCGTGTTTGCTAGCTCGCCCGCGCGGGCTGAGGCTGTCCATGGCAGCGCACTGGAGTTCGGTGCATGCTAGGTTCGTTTCTTCGCGTCTTCCAAGAGAATAACAGGAGGAATCGACATGACAAAGGAAGCAATCCGAAAGAAGCTAGACGAGCTCCCTCGTTATCGCCCTGTAGTGGATGGTATAGGGCGCCCGACCATGAGCATGCATCTGGCGCAGTGGGACGTGGACTGCCTCGGCTGGCTCAATGTGGAAGCAGTGTACTCTCTGCTCGAAGGACTGGAGTCCCAAGAAAGGCCCAATTCAACATGCGCATAGTCAAGCCGTCCGTAGAACTGATCCACTGTACTCCCGATCCGGAACGGGTTATAGAGCGCTGCGGACGCGTATGCTACCAGTCGAGCCACAAGGTGACTGAAGACGGAGCGTCCGCCATTGACCTGATTGGGAAGCTCATTCATAGCGGACACGAGTCAGTGCTAGAGCATGCCAGCGCAGGCTTCTCCATCATCTCCGACCGCGGCGTGACTCACGAGCTGGTGAGGCATCGGATTGCATCATTCTCCCAGGAGAGCACGCGTTACTGTGACTACAGCAACGACCGCTTCGGAGGTGAGTTGCAGTTCATAGAACCGCCAGGTTTGACCGCAGAACCTTGTGAAGATGCCTTTTGCGGAGCGCCCTTGCCGAGCTTACACGAGTTATGGCTGAAAGGTATTGCAATGGCAGAGCAAACCTACAAGCGGCTTCGTCAAGAAGGTGTACCGCCTCAAATCGCTCGTTCGGTTCTCCCCAACAGTCTCAAGTCCGAGATCTGCATGACCGCCAACTTCCGAGAGTGGCGCCATTTCCTGCGTCTCCGCACTTCCCCCAAAGCGCATCCCCAGATGCGCGAGATTGCAGAGATGATCCGTGATAGGCTCGTTGTTATATCTCCGGCATGCTTTACGGAAGGAGTCTGACCATGAGTGAGGATCGCGAGATTGAACCCGGGAGCGCCATGGCTCATGCGACCGAGCTGGAGTCTACAATCGAGGAGCTAAAGGAGCGGCTTGACCGCCGCTTCGAGCAGCTCGAGAAGGTGCGTGATTACTTCGGCATTGGTCAAGTGGAATGGTATCAGTTCATGCTCGGCGGATGCGTGAGACTCCATAAGAGTCCGCTGGACAAGTTGGCTAAGGCTAGGGCCTTGAATGTGAGACTCGGCAGGAGAGTGGCAGAGCTCCTGCGCGAGTTGAAGGCCGCGCGGATAGCTCTCGCCGAAGCCGAATCCTCGGCAGTCTCACATGACGACCGTGCCGGGATGGAGATGCTGCCTGGTTTGGTCCACCTTTCTGAGGACGTGGGCGAGTCTGACGACGCGCGTCCCTACTAGGTGCCCAGAGTCCCTTGCCCTCCGCCCACGATTGGCGCATTGCTAGGTCAGCTGTAAACGCAACGCTGAAACCAAGAGGAGTTCAATGGGCCTAGTCGACCACAAGGAAATCGAAGCCATGGTTCTTGCGGGGGCGGCCGGGCTGTTGGGGTACTGCATGCGAACCATACAGAGTGGCAAGCGACTTCGCTTCCTCCAGGCAATTGTGGAGACGACCAGCGCTGGGCTCGCTGGCTACTTGGTCCATCATCTCTGCGAGGCGATGAAGATTGACCACCCTTGGTCGCCAATCGTTATAGGCATCTTCGGATGGATGGGAGCGTCTGGGTCGGTCGTTATCCTCCAGAAGTTTGTTCTCAAGCGTCTCGGAATTCGGGAGAAGCGCCATGGCCGCGGACGACGTTCCTCCGACGAATGAACCCCCGCCCTGGCTCAGGGTCGTAAGGGACCCGCCTCCGGAGAAGGAGTCTCATCCGAACCAGTATGCCAAGACGAGCGCCACCCAAAGAAAGCTCGCCAAGAGGCAGACCGCTCTCCGCCCCCATATGCAGCAACGGCGCGACCGATACATCGCGGCCCTGTTGCAGGGAGCGACCAGGACAGAGGCCGCATTGGCGGCGGGGGTTCCAAAGCGTAGCGCCGCCCGTCAGGGATGCGAGCTCTGGTGGGAGCCCTATGTTCAGGAGAAGTTCCGAGAACTGCGCGAGGCCCTGTCCGACGAGCAGCTCCTGACTCGGGCAGAGCTCGTGCTCAATGTCAAGGGGATCGCCTTCGATCCCAAGAACCGAGCGCTGGCGCGGGTGGCTGCCTCAAACCTGCTCGCCGAGATTATGGACTTCAAGTCCCCGGTCAAGGTCGACCAGCGATTCCTCGGCGGAGTCATGGTCGTCCACTCTACCGGATCCATGGATGACTGGGAGAAAGCTGCTCGCGAGGCTCAGAAACAGCTTCGTGCGGATGTAGCCAAATGAGGAGGACGTATGTCACTGAGCAAGGCACGAGTATGCTTCTCCGACGGATCAGTTGCTGTGTTCAACCGCGCGGAGCAGTTTGAGCACGGATGTGGACGGTTTGTAGTTCTTCACCTGCGAGGCCGTAACGGAGAGGCCAGGGAGATATCCTTCGATGAGAGCAGTGTGGTGAGTACTGAGCTCGTGAAGAACGCTACACAGATAGGATTTCGGTATGGATCCTAACAGGACTGACATTACGGTTGGGTGGCAGAAGAGAGTCGAGGAGCTCCGCCAGATCCTTCGAAACTGCGACCACAGCGGAAAGCGCCTCACAAACGACATCGGAGAGGAGTTCTGCGAGCGATGCGGGCTCAAGATGGAGAAGCCGTGCGAGGGGGTCAACGTGAAACAGGCACCCGATGATTTCCCGTACCGCAAGTTCCTGGCAGACGTTGCCGCAGAGGTCCGGAAAGACCCGACGTTGAGGCGGGCAGCGAACGGACTCCTTTGGGTAGACAGGAATCCAGAAAGGAAGCGGTAGCATGAGTACAATGCAAGAAGAGAGCTATCAAGAGTGTCCGCAGTCAATGGTGGTCATGGCGTCGGGACTGGTCGCTCCGAAGTCGACGGTGGAGGAAGCGGCTGAGCAGCGCCGCGCGATTGCGGCCGATGCCAAGCGTAGGCGCGTTCTTCTCGACCAGCTCCCGCGAAGGTCGCGGCGCCTGTACCATCATCGGATCAAGGCTGGCGACGACCACGAGCGTGCCCTTGCTCTGGCGGTACTGAAGTCGAGGCGCTAAAGAGTGCAGGCATCCGACCGGGTCATATGGGAGCCCCTCAAGGGATCTCAGGCACTGACAACCGCCTGCCGGTGTAACCACATACTGTCGGCCGGAACGAGGGGTCCCGGCAAGACGGATGCTCAACTCATGTTCTTCCGCCAATTCGTTGGTCTGGGGTATGGGGCGTTCTGGCGAGGGGTCATCTTCGACCGCGAGTACAAGATGCTGGATGACCTCGTCGCAAAGTCGATGAAGTGGTTCCCTCAATTCGGTGACGGTGCGGAATTCAAGGCCAGCAAGTCGGACTATAAGTGGGTCTGGCCGACTGGAGAGGAGCTCCTGTTTCGGTCCATCAAGAAGGGAACCGACTATTGGAACTACCACGGTCACGAGTTCCCCTTCATCGGATGGAATGAGCTTACGAAGTACCCGACGAGCGAGCTCTATGACTCCATGATGGCGTGCAATCGGAGTTCCTTCCTCCCGCACGTAAACGGCCCGCGGAACCGCAAGACCGGACAGATTGAGCGTCTTCTCCCAGAGATTCCTCTGGTCGTGTTTAGCACCACGAACCCCTACGGCCCCGGACACAATTGGGTTAAGTCTCAATTCATCGATGCCGGGGACCCGGGCGAAGTCATGCGGACGACCGTGGACGTGTTCAATCCACGGACTAGACAGCGCGAGCCGATAACGAAGACACAGACCTGGATCTTCGGATCGTATAAAGAGAACTGGTACTTGAGCCCCGAATACATAATGGAGCTCGAGAAGATTAAGGACCCCGTCAAGCGCAAGGCATGGTTGATGGGGGATTGGAACATCGTCGTCGGCGGAGCTTTCGACGACGTGTGGTCATCTCGCATCATCATCCCGCGCTTTCAGGTTCCGACTTGCTGGCCAGCTACCCGGTCACTTGACTGGGGGTCCACGCATCCGTTCTCGGTCGGGTTCTGGGTCCGTGCTAATGGCGAGGCAGCGACGATGCCCAACGGGGATCTATTCTGTCCTCCGGCAGGTACACTTATCCGCATCGACGAGTGGTATGGAACCGAGAAGATTGGGACCAATAAGGGTCTCAAGATGAGTGCCAAGCTAGTCGCGGCCGGGATCAAGGAACGAGAAGAGGCTCTGCGGCGCAACGGGTGGCTGTCGGATCGAGTGTATCCAGGACCTGCTGACAATCAGATTGGCACTGTCAACGATTCAGGGACCGAGACTATCAAGGCTCGCATGGCAGCCGATGGAATTGAGTGGGACGACTGCGACAAGTCTCCGGGGTCGCGCAAGCTGGGGTTCCAGGCTGCTCGGGACCGCTTCGAGGCGGTAGGGACTGGCGACGCTCCCGCCTGCTACATCACCGAGAACTGTAAGGCTGCCCGAGCACTGTTGCCTACCCTGCCCAGGGATGAGGAGAATCCTGACGACATCGACACAGATGCCGAGGACCACTTGTGGGACGAGATGCGTTTGGAGTTACTACACGGAGGCAACGTCATGGCGACGACGCTTGACCTCCACTTCCCGTCATAAGGGGGAACGATGACCACACCGAATGTTGCGTATATCCGGCCCGAGGTTGAGGAGATGCTCCCTCAGTGGGATCTTATCCGCGATGCAATCGCTGGCGAGGTTGCAGTCAAGGCCAAGACCGACACCTATCTCCCACGACCGAATGCCGCCGACCGGTCAGAGGAGAATCAAGCTCGGTACGATAGCTATATCCTCCGGGCCAATTTCTACAACGTGACTGGGAGGACGCACCAGGGTCTGGTGGGACAGTGCTTTCAAAAGGACCCAGTTCTCGAGCTTCCCTCGAACCTGAAGATCCTGGAGAAGGACATCGATGGAAGCGGCGTGACCCTTCTCCAGCAAGCAAAGCGCGCCGTCGGGAACGTCCTTGATTACGGGCGCTCGGGATTGCTGGCGGACTACCCATCTGTCGGGGAGAGGGCTGCGAGCATTGCGGATCTTCGCGCGGGGCTCATTCGACCCACGGTTGTCCTATACGATCCGTGGGACATCATCAACTGGCGCACGACCGCGGTCGGCGGGAATCAGCTGCTCACGCTGGTGGTGTTGAAGGAGGGGTTCAATGCGAAGGACGACGGGTTCGAGCTCACCCGAGGGATTCAGTGGCGCGAGCTTCGTTTGGAGCCAATGTCAGAGGGAGGGCGAACGACCTTCAGGTATCGCGTGACAGTGTGGCGAAGGAACGACACGGAGAATCAGTCTCTCGGACCCTTCATCAAGGTCAGCGAGGTCTACCCGCGAAACAGCTCCAACGGGTTCATGGATCGTATCCCGTTCCTGTTTCTCGGAGCAGTGAAAAACAACGATGAGATTGATCCGCCTCCTATGTATGATCTCGCCTCGGTGAACATGAGCCACTATCGGACCAGTGCGGATCATGAGGAGGCAGTCTATCTCACAGGCAATCCGCAGCCGACCATGAACGGGCTCACACAAACATGGGTAGATGCCAACTTCAAGGGTGGAGTGCGATTCGGTTCGCGGACGATTCTTCCGCTACCGCAGGGAGGAGAACTCAAGCTGGTCTCGGCGCCGCCGAATACACTGACCGGAGAGGCGCTGAAGGAGAAGGAGCGCCGGATGGTGGCGCTGGGAGCGCGGCTGGTTGAGGAGCGAAGCGTCCAGCGGACGCTCGGAGAAAAGAAGCTCGAATTTGCGACCGAAATCTCAATCCTCGGTTCTTGCGCAAACAATGTCGCCGCGGGATATGTCAAGGCCCTGGAGTCGTGCTCTCAGTTCGTTGGAGCCGGCGGAGCTCCAGTGTTCGAGCTCTACCCGGAATTCGAGCTCGACAAGATGACTCCTCAGGAGCGGCAGCAATTGATGGCGGAGTGGCAGAGCGGGGCGCTTACTTGGGAGGAGTATCGTACTGGATTGCAGAAAGCGGGGGTGGCGTACGAGGATGCCGAGTCTGCTCGCGAGATTATCGCCAGTGAGAAGCCGCGAGGTGGAGTCGGGGTCCTCGGGGCTCAGCTATTGAGCCCGAACCCCAATGTCGGAGCTCCGAACGCTGCGGGCGGCAATGCCATCGCGTCGCAGTAAAGAGGACCTCGCGCGGCACTCCGCGCGTGGGTCGAAGCTACCTGAGGGAAATCGCATCTCCCGCGATGCAGTTGACACCTCTACCCGACATCAGGTATTCCTTGAGCGCCTTGGCGTCGATACGACGGCGAAGGTCGTCGCCAAGGCGAACAAACTGGAGACCGTCGTTACCGGAGCACTACAGGGGGAGCTGAAGACCAACTCCGACCTAGAATCGGTCCTAGCAGAGATCCAGGACGCGGGACTTCAGACACTGGCTGACGCGACGTGGGAGCTATCGGCGACTCTCGAACAGCTGGGAGAGTATGAGTCCCAATACAACGGGAGGGAGCTCGGCGGCTACACTCGCGGAGTCAGAATCCGCACCCTGAAGGCGGCCGAGGCATACAAACTGGCGCTGGAGAACCCCATCCCCGCGACGGGGGACCTTCTCGCCGACTTCATCGAGAACTGGTCGACGGCGGAGATTGAGTCTGTGGGGAAGCTGGTGTCGCGGGGATTCATGAACGGGTGGACGAACCAAGACATCGTCCGCGCCATTCGAGGGACCCGCGCCGCCAACTATGAGGACGGGGTGATGGCGGTCGTCAGGAAGGACGCCGAGGCTGTGGTCAGAACGTCCGTCCAGCAAGTGGCGAACACTGCTCGGATGGAGACATGGGCGAGGAATTCCGACGTCGTCATTGGATACAAGATTGTGGCTGTTCTCGACGGCGTCACCACAATCGTGTGCCGCGGTCTCGACCAGCGTTGTCGAGATGGTCTGGTGTTCAAGGTCAACAATGGTCCGCAACCTCCATTGCACGTCAACTGTAGGTCCACTACAGTGCCAGTATTGGCGGAGAAATACGATTGGCTGAAGGAGGGCGCCATGCGCTCCTCGGAGACGGGTCCCGTGGACGCGTCCGAAGGGTACTACTCTTGGCTTAAGCGCCAGCCTTCCGAGTTTCAAGATGAGGCTCTTGGTGCTACTCGCGCCAAGTTGTTCCGCGACGGGGGTCTGTCGGCAGAGCGCTTTGCGGAGCTCAGTCTCAATAAGCGCTTCGAGCCGATGACCCTAGAACAGATGAGAAGATTGGAGCCGCTAGCATTCAAGCGAGCGGCCCTGTAACAGAGGGGCGGTGCCCCAGAAAGCGAGCGGTGCTCAAATGGCAGTCAAGGCAATGTTGGCAAAGCTGGAAGAGGTTCCGGAGGGTCTCCGGGCCCACTACAAGCAACGTGGTGACAAATTCGTCCTGGACGTGGAGGGACTGGAGGAGCATCCCGAGCTCTCCAATCTGCGCTCGGCGAAGCAACACGAGAAGGACGACCGGGTGGCTGCTGAGGCGAAGGCGAAGGATCTCCAGAAGAGAATCGACGAGCTGGAGGCGGAGATGGGCGAGCGGCTCAAGGGCAAGGTGTCGGCAGACGAAGTCGCGCGTCTCGAGAAGCTCCACGCGGACAAGGTCAAGACGCTCCAGACCGAGATTGATGGGCTCAAGTCGACGATTGGAAAGCGCGACGAGATCATCCGCGACGTCAAGGTGGAGGCGGTTGCTCTCCAGCTGGCGACCGAGATGGCCGTCACGCCGGAGGCGGCAGAGGTGTTCATGCCTCACATCCGGAAGCGGCTTGCGGTCAATTACGACGGCGACAAAGCCGAGACAGTGGTGCTGGATGAGGCGGGAAAGCCGACCGACATGAAACCCGAGCAGCTCAAGGCGATTTTTGTTGAAAAACCCGCCTTCGCCAATATCATCAAAGCATCAAGTGCCTCTGGCAGCGGTGCTACTGGAGGATCCGGAAGCGGCGGTGCCGATACGGGAAATAGGAATGATGACACCGCTGCCATGAACCCCGCGGTGCTGGCAGCGAGAATCAAGGCCAAGAAGGCTCAAGCTCGCAAATAGGAGGCACACATGGGACTGACTGAACTGCAGGTATTCTCGGACTATCTGGAATCGGCCCTCTCCGAGGTCCAGGACCAGAAGGTCGAGCTCTTCAACGCCGCGACCCGAAACGGTCTCATCCTCCGCGGAGGGGCCAATCGCGGCTACACCACGAGCACTCTCAAGTATGAGCTGCTCGACGGTCTCATCCAGGAGCGGGACCCGGACTCGACCGCGGATGTCTCGGAGCTCGACCTCTCACGCATCCTGGAGAGCTCGGTCAAGGTCACGCGGCGGGTGGGCCCCGTCAACATCTCGCCCGGGCTCTGGAACTACATCCAGCGCAGTCCGGACGAGGCGGGGGCGGCGACGGCACAGCAGGCGACTGGGTTCATCATGCAAAACAAGCTCAACACCGCGGTCATGTCGCTGCTCGCGGCGACCTTGAACGTGGGGTCGGATCTCAACCTCGACATCACCGGCGAGACGGTGAAGACCGTGTCCCTGGAAACGCTGGTCGACGCCTCGGCGAAATTCGGAGACCGGTCGCAGTCCATCGTTTGCTGGGTCATGCACTCAAAGGTCTGGTTCAACCTGGTCAAGGCCGCAATCACGAACTCCACCGACCTGTTCAAATTCGAGACCATCAACGTCATGTCCGACGGTCTCGCACGTCCCTTCATCATCTCGGACATCCCCGACCTGAAGGACGGCTCGACGTACTACACGCTCGGCTTGACCGCCGGCGCTGCAGTGGTCGAGGAGAACGGGCCGATCCTGTTCAACACCGAGACCCGCAACCTCAAGGCCAACATCCAGCGCACCTACCAGGGTGAGTACGATGTCAACGTGGCCCTGAAGGGGTTCAAGTGGGTGGGTCCCGACAAGCCGAGCGATGCGGCTCTTGCCAGCGGCGCCAACTGGACCGCCGTTCCGACCAGCATCAAGGATATGGCTGCGGTCTGCATCACCAGCCAGTAACAGGTTCTCGACTGTGTCCGCCTCTCCCTGGCGGACTGAGGCGGACACAGTCGGGTTCGTTTTCACGCGCATTCGCAGGAGGGTTCTAGCATGAAACATCTCAGAGCATTCAGTACCTGGTCCATCGTCCTCATCATCGCGGCGTTGTTTGTAGGCGCCGGCACTGCCTTGGCAGCCAAGAAGGTCATCTTCTTTACCGCCGCCAAGACCCCCACTGCCGGGGAGGCAGCCGACATCGCGCAACTTCGCGCGGCCGCCGTGACCAACTTCACTGTAGAAGTGGTGAACGGGGCCAAGGTCACCCGCGCCAGACAGGCAGGCACCGCCGACTATGTTGCAGGAACTATCCCGGCCGGCTATAGAGACGGTGGAATCGACGGAGCGACCCTGTACCCAGTCCTTGATCCTGACAATCCCCCGCGTCCGGAGACGCTGCCTTCCAATCAGGCGATGCTATACAACGGTCAGACGGTTACGACGGCAGGAGGCGGGTCCCTCCACGTTCATGTCGCAGGAGGTGTGGTCACGCTGGCCACATGTGTTGCTCCCGACGCCGGGAGTTGATCCCGGAAGGCGACAGTCAACCAATCACCGAAAGGAGCGTTCCATGAAGCTGTATTTCACCAAGGGTCCCGTCCCGAGCGAGGCGGAGAAGGCTGAGGCGAAGTCCCTCGGCATCGAGTCCTTCCGCAATGCCCGCCGGGCGGGCATGGTCGAGGAGGGAGTGGACGAGGTTGCGGGGGCCATCCCCGCGCAGTACCTCAACCGGAAGAAAATCAAGGTGGTCGGCGAGGCGGCGAAGCTCGTCCCGGCGACTTCCAAGAAGTAAGCATACCAGGAGGTAGGAGATGGCTCTGGAAATCGAAGACGGCACACAGGTCCCGGGGGCCACCTCCTACGCCTCGGTTGAGCAGATTCGCGCTTATGCCGAGGCTCGTGGAGTTGTACTCCCCGAGGAGGATGCTGACGTCGAAGTGCTCGCCATCCAAGCTATGGATGCGATTGAGAGCCTCCGCGGCGAGTTCAAGGGAACCAAGGTCACGAAGACTCAATCCCTTCAGTGGCCACGACGAGGAGCCGACGTCGACGGCTTCGGCATCGAGGAGGACGAGATTCCCTCCATCTTGTGGCAGGGCCAAGCCCAGTTGGCGATATACGCCATGGACGGTCCTCTTATGCCGACGGGCGACGGAAAGGCCGTCAAGCGCGAGAAGGTCGAGGGCGCAGTGGAGGTGGAGTATCACGATTCCGAGGATTCGAATCCACAGCCGGGATTGACGCTCGCCAAGGCGCTGCTCAATCCTTTGCTGAAGACCGAAGGAGAAGGCATCCGCCTCGACATCATCCGAGTGTAAGCATGAACCTCTTCTACCTCAAGATGGCGCGCACTGCCTATCGCCTGCTGAAGGCGAAGGGCGGTCCGCTTGCGTTCTCGCGGAAGACCGCCGATGAAGTCGACATTGCGGCGGGCACTGTCGAGGAGGGTACCCCGATGACCACGACAGGGTACGGGGTGGTGCTCCCTGCAAATCCGGGCAACAAAGAAGTGGCGGCAGCCTTCGACAACAAACTGGCCGACAAGAGCCTTGCCAAGAAGGAAAAGCGCTACCTCAAAGTGGCGGCCCTCGGGATGAGCTTCACTCCCGAGAGTCTGGATCGGGTGGAGTTTGGAGGGGCTGTGTGGGAGGTTGTTGGCTGCACAGTCGTCGCCCCCGACCCAGACGGGACCAATCCAATCGTCTATGGCGTCGGGGTATTCAAGCTCGGACCCGAACCCGAGCCGGAGCCAGCGCCATGAGCTTCTCCTCCTCGCTCAAACACCTCGCCGACCTGACCGCGACGTCCGTAAACGAGACGACTCGCGCTGTGGCCATCGCCATATTCACCGAGATTATTGAGCGAACGCCGTTCCTCACTGGTAGGCTGGCGAGCAACTGGCAGTGCAGTCTCGATTCCCCCAAGGTGGGGACGGTAGGCATTGCTGGGAAGCTTCGATGGAACGACAAGGGGCGCGGGGCTCTTATGGTCGGGATCAATCGCTCGGCGAAGTCGACCGCAATTAAGGCGGCGGTTGACACGCTGAAGAATGTGGAAGGAGACTTCAGAGCGTTCCTAGCCAACAACCTTCCGTATGCGAGAAGGATTGAATTTGACGGGTGGTCGCACACTAAGGCTCCAGCTGGAATGGTAGGCGTCACCTTTGCGCGGGTCCATTCATTGGTCCAAAACAAGATCCGGGAACTTGCCTCGAAGAAACTCCAGGAGGGGTTCTTGAAATGAGTCTCGCGGACGTTGAAATGCTCGTCACCGCCGCCGCGGTAGACCTCCTGGAGGAATCGATGTCGGGATACGTCTTGGCAGGCGAGAACTTGCCTGTTTCGAGCCGAGAGGCGGATCAGGTCCTCGTTGAGATCTTCTTTTTGCCCAGTGACCCCGAACCCTTCACCCTGGGGGAGGATGGTCTCGACCTGGTCGAGGGGGTTCTCCAGGTCTCGTTCCACTATCCATTGAACAGTGGGACGTCCGCAGGGCGGGCTGACTATGAGACTATGCGCGAGACCTTCTATGCTGGCGCAGGATTCAGGTCTGAGGACACAGAAGATACTGACCAAACTGTTACAATCCGAAAGATTGGGAGGACGAGCTACAAGACGGACGAGGACTATCAGGTTCACGTCCGGGTAACATGGTTCGCAACGATCCCCCGCAAAGGAGGCACATCATGAGCAGCGGCGCAAGGCACTTTCTTCGTTTCATCCAGGAGGCGTCATGGGGCGCGGGTGCCGGAGCGGCCCCAGCTTTCCAGACCATTCGCATGGCGACGTGTACTCTAGGCCTCACGGCCGAGGGGATTGAGTCCAATGAGGTTCGCGGAGACGGCAAGCGCTCCGTGTTCCGTCTCGGCCCGCGGAAGATTGGTGGGGAGGTCACGTTCGACTTGGCATACGGGGATCAATTCGACGTTCTCCTCCAGGCGGCTCTTCAGGGGACCTGGACTAATAACGTCCTCGTCGACGGCGCCACTCGACGGTCGTTCCTCATGGAGAGACACTTCGCCGAGCAGGCGGCGGGAGACCTCCCCTATCACCGGTTCAATGGCTGCGAAATCAGCGCGCTGTCACTGAAGGTTCCAGCCAAGGGGATCGTTACGGGGTCCATGACCATCATCGGGCAAGACATTGCGCTGGCAGGGACCGCTATTGCGGATGCCACCTACGGCGCCGCGGGGACGAACCCGGTCTTCGACTCCTTCACCGGCACGCTGGAGGAGGGCGGAAACACCATGGGGCTGGTGACAGAGATTAACCTCAAGCTGGACAACAAAATGGAGACGCGCTATGCGGTCGGCTCAAAGCTGACTCTCCAGCCTTCGGTCGAGGACGTGACCAAGGTGTCTGGATCAATCGGGGTCCACTTCGTCAACGCAACGATGCTAGAGAAGTTCCGGGACGAGGTTGAGTCGTCTCTCATGTTCACACTCCCCGACAAGCTGGGAAACGAGCTCACGGTCACGATTCCAAAGCTCGTGTACACAGGCGGATCTCCGGACGTCAAGGGGCCGGGGAACATCGTCCTCATGATGCCTTTCGAGGCATTGTATGACAGCGGGATCGGTGGTACCCTGCAATTTGAAAGGGACCCGGTAACGTAACATGACCGAAAGCACCTCCAAAGGATCAAGGCGGCTCTCGAAATTCAAGACGAGAGCCGCCTGTAATCGCGGAATATGGATCGACCTTCGGGACCCAGCGACGGGGGAGAAGACCGAAGGTAGGATTCATATCGTCGGAACTGATTCGGATCGTTGGCGCGATGCTCTCGACGATGCCGGAAGGGGTCACCTGGACCGTCTAGAGAAGATCCGACGGCTAAAGGGGACCCCCGACGAGATGAGTCAAGAGGAGATCCAGGACGAAGAACGAAGGATGAATCTCGACTGTGCGGCCCACCTCGTCGACGACTGGAATCTTACTGACGACAATGACCAACCCATCGCCTGCACAGTCGAGAACGTAGTGGAGCTATTCTTAGAGGCTCCGTGGATCAAGCGGCTCGTCGACGAGACAGCGGGAAGGAGATCCGCTTTTTTAGCGAATCGGTCGAGCGCCTCGTCCACTACGCCGAGCAGCGATTCCGCCTCGACCGAAAGCCAAGCGGATCCGACTGCACGAATGCCGACCACGTAGCACAGCTTCGGAAGACCTACCTAGCAAAAGGACTTCCTCTTCCCGAAGAATTGAAAGAGGAAGTAGAACCTACGCTGCCCGAGGAACTAGCCTACCTCTGGGCACGGTTCGTTGACATAGCACGAGGAGAGATCATCACATTCTCCGAGATTCTTAGCTACTGCGAATTGACGGGTGCCAAAATTACGGGATGGGAGGCGGGGGTGATTCGTACTCTCGATTACACTTACAGGAGGGTCCACGCGGAGCCATGAGCGAAACGGAAGCGCTAGTCGTCAGAGTAGAGTCGGCCGACGCCACTGTGGCTACCGAACGCCTGAAGACCCTGGCCAGGACTGGGGGCGAGACAGAACGCGCCACCGACCTCCTTCACAAACGCACTCAGGCCCTGTCCGTTGGCCACAGAGAGGCGACCGGGGTGGTCGACCAGCTAGCTTCGTCCGTGAGGGGGCTCGGTCACGAGTACTCCTCGGCGAAGCTGGCAGAGACTGTAACTGGGCTCGTCAAGGCTTATGTTGGATTCGAGGTAGCGGTGGGAGCTGTTAGGTCCATCATAGAAGCTACACGAGAATACGAGGAGATCCACGCCAGGCTAGTGGGGGTCACTGGGAGTGCGGAAGAGGCGACGGCAGCCTTCGCCGAGATGGATGAAGTGTCTCAGAAGACGACCTTCACTGGCGAGGAGATGGCAGGGGCCTTCGTCAGGCTGTCCCAGATGGGGCTCGACCCTACTGCGGAGTCGATGAAGTCCTTCTCGAACCTTGCAGCTGCCACGGGTTCGAGCATCGAGAATATTGCTGAGATCGCGGTAGGGGCCTCCCTAGGGATGTACAGAGGTCTCCGGACCATCGGTGTTAAGGCGCAAGCGGACGGGGACCAAATAAAGGTGGTATTTCGCGGAGTTACTACCAGCATTGGAAACGATGTCGACTCAATACAGCGGTATCTGGTGAACCTAGGGAACACTGCTTTCGCTGGTGAAGCCGAGCGTCAGTTGGACACTATGGGCGGGAGGATTAAGGAGCTCGGAGAATCGTGGGATGACTTGGCTCGCACCGTAGGTCAGAGCATCATAGGGGACATGATAAAGACCAGTATGGGCGGCGCTGCGGACGCGGTGAAGTTCCTGACAGAAGCGGTGGATGCGCTGCTATACACCATGTCCAAGAAGCCCAAAGGGATTAGCGAGGAGCGGCTATTTAACCTCAACGAATGGATCTCCAATGCGTTGGGAGAGGGCTCCGCCGAGCCTAGCGATTACACTAAGACCGAGAGACTTCTTCAGCGGATAAGCGACATGAGAAGCTCTGAGCAGAAGAAGATGGAGCAGTATGCTCGCGACAGGAAGGAGCTTCTTCGTCTGTCGCTGTCTGGGGAAGTGGACTTTGATGTTCGTAGTGCTCTAGCTGACCTCGATGCCGCGTACGCGGGTGAAAAGAAGGGGAACATAGCTCAGGACGAGATTGAGAAGCGCAAGCGTGCCGCCGAGGCTCTTGCTCGCCAACAGGAAGAGACAGTAAAGCGGATATACGAGGGCGCTAAGGCAGAGAATGAGAGGATCAGAGAGAAGCGCCTAGCTGAAATAGAGGCCGACTCCAGAGCAGAGATGGATCTACTCGAGTCATTGAAAACTCCGCGCGAGAAGGCTTACAAGGATTACCTATTCGCTATGGGGCGCATTGCCAACGGTTCTGGATCAGAAGACACCGGTCCGTTTGCAGGAGAAAAGAGCCAGGCTATAGACCTGATCCAAGCTCGTTACGAGCGCGAGCTGGCCGCGATAGAAGACGCGGAGCAGGCTAAGCGCGATGCTCTGTGGGAGGATTATCTCACAGAGGAGGAGCAGCTCCGCTCCTCACTGAGCAAGAAATCGCGGATGATTGAACAGGCCGCTAGGGAGGATTCTGAGATCGCTAAGCGCCGGGACGAGCTCCTGACTAAGGCAACCGTAGACTATGAGAACAAGCGGATTGAGGCTTCTTTGAAGGCTCAGGCAGAGATGACTCAAAACGCTCAGGCCCTGTTTGGGCACCTCACTGAGGCCTCCAAGAATTGGGGAGGAGAACAGAGCCGCGTTTACGCTGCCATGTTCGCCGTGAGCAAGGCGGCCGCTGTTGCCAATGCTACCGTCGCTATGGCACAGAGTATGGCTGAAGCTCAGAAGCTCCCATGGCCCGCCAACATCCCCGCAGGAATAGCGGCAGCTGCGCAGGGCGCGCGGATCATATCCCTAATCTCGCAGACCCAATACACCGGAGCATACGACAAGGGTGGAGACATCCCAGCTGGAGGACGAGGAACTGTGGGCGAGCGAGGGATCGAGATCGTCGGCCCTGCGGGAGTCATGGGGCGCGAAGATACCGCCCGCTACCTCAGCGCCCTCGCCAATCAACCGCGCCCCATTGTCCAGGTCCGGTCCATTGCAGCCTTCGACACCAGTGTGATTGACTCTCACCTTGGATCGGGGAAGGCGGATCTGACTATAATCAACTCCCTCCGGCGAAATCCCGCTGCCGCTAGGGTAGCCCTGGGAATCACGGACTAACATGCTGTGGCCATTTTCTCCTCAAGCTGGGACCGTAATAGAGACTCTGGAGTGGACTACTTTTGTCGAGAGAACCCGCTCAGGAGAGCAGAGGATGTCCCCTCGTCCTATTCCTAGACAGGGATTCGAGCTCACTCACCGGATGGATCCTCAGACCTACGGGAGAGCTCGCGAGCTCGCACTCCGAGCTATGTCCTCCGAACTAGACATCCCCGTATGGCCTGAGCACTCTAGCGTCGGGAACGTCAATCAGGGGCAGGTCACCTTTCCTATCGACGCCACAGGGAAATGCTATCACTCTGGACGAAAGCTGGTTCTGTGGCAGGACGCTCTGAATCACGAGGAGCTGACAATCTACTCCATTGGAAGTGGGACAATTCAGACGACGACAGGGAGCTCTCGCGCGTACGCCAGCGCCCTCGCTGCTCCTGCGAGAATAGCTACGTTCCGACAGGACTTCCTCGCAGCGCGCACGCATCCGACCCTGATAGAAGCGACTGCGCACTTTGACGTCACACGAACGGAAGACCTCGCTTCCCAAGAGGGAGGACTGTTCTACCCGCTGTATCGTGGAGACGAGGTAGTGACCTCTTCTCGATTCGTGACTGGTGACACTGGCGACAAGGTCATCCAGAACGTCGACGAGCTCGATCCCGGAACGGGAGCAGTGTGGAAGCGCGCTATGTACACCAGTGAAACCCAAGAGTCCTCGGTAGGCTGGTATCCGTTGACTGCGGCCGACTTGTGGTCAACTAGGATATGGCTGCATACGCGGAGGGGGCGCCTTCGTCAATTTTGGACGTCTAGCTGGAATGCCGACCTGACTGTTACGGCGGACATTGCAGACGACGCCACGACGGTCGAGATTGAAGATATCGACTTCGGGGTCACTTACTCGACCCCAGTAGACTTTGGTATCTTGACCACAGATGGGACGGTATACGGGTTTCGTGTCTCCAGTGTGACCGCGGGTGGGGCTGGAAAAGAGATCCTTCACCTAGCGGAGACGTTGCCTGCTATTCCAGTGGCATCAATCGTGGGGGTCAGTCGCCTGACCTTGTCGCGGTTCAAATCGGACAGGATTGAGCTGGTTCATCGTTACGGGAGGGCAGCTAGGATAGTCGTCCCAGTCGTGGAGGTCCAACAGTGAGCTACCTTGACTATGAAGAGTCAGCACAGGACGGGACCCCCGTCCTGCTCTATGAGTTCATACAGGGAGCTACTACCTGGCGGTTCTGCTCAATCTCTGAAGACATCTCCCGGTCTGGTTCGCTGTGGAGCCCATTGGCCATCCTCCCAGGGAAATTTGTAGCCTCGCAGGATGATCCACGAGCGGCAATCACGATAAAGATCCCGCGAACCTGCGCCTTGGCTATGTCGTTTCTTGGAGTCGTTACGGATTCAGAGACGACCGTGACCATCTTTCGGACGCACTATTCGGATCCGGATCAAGAGGTTGTGACCTACTGGTCAGGGGTAGTCGCCGCTACCCCCGTCGACGGGAATGTGATGGAGCTTAGTTGTGAGTCGCTCCTGTCGACGATACACCAGCAAGGGCTGCAGATTCCCTACTCTAGAACCTGCCCATACGGTTTTGGAACTGTAGGACGTTGCAATGTGGACACAGAGGCGCTGGAGGTCGAGGCTCTAGCTACCGCCTGCGCGGGATCTGCCGTCACCGTTCCGGACGCCGCCGAGATGGACGACCTTACTTGGGGAACGCTTCGAGCTCCCGACGGGAGCGAGCGTATGATTCTGACTCATTCTGGTGCGACGCTGACCCTTATGTGGCCCATTCGGACCTTACCATCTGCCATAGCTGGGACTCCGGGAGGGGCACCAGTCATTCTTACGCCGGGGTGCGACCACTCCTTCACAATGTGCCGAGATCGCTACAACAACGCCGGATGCTACGGAGGGGAGATGGGAATCCCTGCGCAGAATCCAATGGCTGCAATCCTTCCTATTTTGGAGTGACTAATGAACTGGGTACTACTCGGACTTGTCGCCGCAACCCTAATCTACCAGTACTACGCCTCCAACAGGAAGAGGTTCACCCCCCAGGAGTGGGGAGAGGACGTTCCTCAAGCAAACGAGGGAATAGCGGTTCCTGTGCTATTCGGTGAGCGCCAGATTGACAATCCGAACATCATCTATTTTGGCAACACCAAGAGGATCGAAGACAAGAATTTCTCTGGAAATCCTCAGAAATACTACGCTTCCATAGCCTTCGGATTGTGCCATGGGTACGTAGACTCAATTAAGGCATTGTTAGTCGGCGACAAGGTGATATGGGATGCGCAGGTCAGCGGGGGCGAATCTAAGACCGCTTCCGTGACTCACTTCTTTACGGGCGGAAACGCAGATGGGGTCATCGCTACGTTCCTTGTCAAATTCGGGAGAGCGCGAACGACTCCCGACGATGGATCAGCTGCTCATCCTTTGACCGGATTGATGAAGCTGGGATCCAAGGGACCACAGTATCACGGACTGTGCCATGTGGTCTTTGAGAACGCGTACCTCGGCAACGCCCCGCAGCTTCGTCCAATGGGCTTTCGCGCCTCGCGAATAATGACTCGAAATGGTGGGTTGTCTGAGCAGTGGTACCCCTCGAAAGCTCGGATAGTCATGGGGCGTAACAGAACCGACACATGGAAGTATCGTCTCCAGAGCGTTGTGGACGCCACTGATTTCTCCGGAGTGTCGTTTGACGATTCAGAGTGGGATACTGGTCCTGGAGGGTTCGGTAATGCTCCTATAAACAGCGGCGGTGCTGGGAACGAGGTATCTGATACCGGAATCATCGGAACAACATATCGGACTCCTCGTGTAGGGACGTGCGTGAATGGGGGGACAGGGTGCAGCGGAACCTGGCCTAATCTCCTCGTTGCATCCGGGACTAAACTGTGGGTTCGATATGACCTCGGTTCGCTTCCAACGCAGGATATGGGGGTTAGGCTGTGGCACGATGATGAGGCTCGGTTATGGTTCAACGGGACAGAGCTTGACTGCTCCCGAATCGAGTCAGACAAAGACCCTGAATTCTGGCGCTTCAACTCTCGGGCCACCATCCCCGCCGCGCTAATTAACTCCGACGGACCCAACGTGATTGCCTATCGAGTCCAAGATACGGGTGGAGGCGAGATGAAACGCATCTATGCCGGGATTCAAGTCGGACCGAATGTCGACGACCCATGCGCTGTGGTCACCATGAACGGAGCGCATATCATATACGAGGCCCTTACTGATACCAGCGGATTCGGGCGTCGACTGCCTGAGGCTAAGCTAGACGATGGAGCCTTCCGCGCTGCCGCGGATACGCTGTATAACGAGCACCTGGGGTTGTCTTTTCTTTGGAGCAAGCAAGGAAGCGTTCGCGAGCTCATAGATGAGGTTCTTCGACATATCAGCGGAGTACTCTATGAAGATCCGTTTACAGGGAAGATTGTTCTCAAGCTGATTAGGAACGACTATGTGGAAGGAAATCTCACTGTTCTCGGAGAAGACGATGTCCGCACAGTGACAGATGCCTCTCGGCGCCTAATTAGCGAGCTAATCAACACCGTGACCGTGACCTACTCAAAGGCTCCCGAGGGAAAGGCCAATTCGGGATCCACAACGGTTCAGGAGACAGGACTTCTCCGGACAAGGGGGGCGGTCAATCTCGACAAGAGAGAATATCCCTGGGTGGCAGACCATATCACCGCCACCAAGTTGGCGATGCGGGATCTCCGCGTACTGTGCACCCCTACGTGGTCCATGCGAATCCACGCCAACAGGAAAGCGGCGAAGCTCCATCCCGGGCAGGCGTTCAAGCTCGTATGGTCTCCCTTGGACATCAACTCGGTCTTCAGGGTCAATCAACTGGATCGAGGAGACGGGGTAAATGGGGAAGTGGTCCTGTCTGTAACAGAAGACGCTTTCCACACTCCGAGCAGGGTTGTTGCCGTTCCCGCGGCAGTCGGATTCCCGCCAATAGAGCTCGGACCTCTTCCGGGGTCGACTTCAGCGACCAAATACTACCTGAAACGGACCTACGACCCAAACAACTTTGGCCAGGCTGTCTGTGTGTACACCGGATATGAGGGATGTGGGGAGTGGTTCATGTTTGCCGGATTTGAGGAGCTAGAAGATGGCCAGGTCCTACAAGCAACGTCGCTAGGCCCACTGACCTCGAACGCCTTCGACGGAGTTGACCTAGACATGACAGGGCACTACACGTCCTCAATGATTGGGAGGACCATCTTTGCTTGGGCTCCGGAATTGACAAACAACCGGGCCAAATACTGTGGTTGGTGGATCATAGAAGATCTCGGTGGTCACTATGAGGAGGATCAGGAGCAGGAGGGAGTGTGGGTATGGGTCAACACTTACGCCCGGTTCCGAAGACATCCCGGGTTCGCGGAGAGTGGTGCTTTCAAACAAGGGATGACGGTCCAACTCCAGACTGGGAATCAGTGGGGCACTGGATTTCTAACTCTGGAGAGTCCTGCCGTCGTCTTAAACGAGACTGAGCAGGACTGGTCTTATAGCGCCGAACATACTTGGAACACTGCGCGCGTTGCTGTAGACCAGGATCAGCTGACCACAGAGCCTATTTCTTTGGAGACTATCGAGGAGTCTAGGTATGCTACGGGTGCTGACTTCGAAGCCTTCCCGATGCTAGATGGAAGTCCCGCGGTCAAGACTATCCCAGCCGGACCGTGGATCTTTGAGTTTGAGGGGGTCAAGGTCACAGGGCTATTAGCGGGGTACTCTGCCCAATTGGGGATGAAGGTGTGGCGTTCGACCGGATTGCTGTTTGAGTCTGTGGGACCTAACTTAACCTCTACTGAGTTTGAGGCGAAGTCGTGGAAGGCTGACATGCCTCGATATCTCATCTCAGAGGATGAAGAGGTGATATTCATTCCGACGCTTCACTCAGACTCACCTACTCCCATCACGATCACATTCTTTCACGGACCGAACAATGGGACCGCGGTAACTGTCCCGTTTGAGCCCGTAAAGACCGCTCTCCGAGCTCATCATATGCAAGCATCCAGAACCGGGATGGCCAGTGGGGTCATAATCATTCCCGAAGGAGCCGAGACTGCTGAAGTGGACCTTTCTGCTGGAGACGAGATAAAGGGAATCATTCTTCAGGGAGCTAAAGACGGATTCGTCCTGTGGCTGACTATCAATGGTGGGACTAACGAGAATCCCATAAAGCTCAAACATCAGAGCGCTGGACTTCCAGTTGAGGCGGCCAGTCTGTGGTTGGCGAGCACCGACAATGCAGGAAATGAATACGGTGATCTCGAGATCTACTGCGACCGGACCCGACTGGGTGTACAGTACCGAAAGGCTGACAATTCCTTCAGCCTACTTCCTGGAGGATCCATAGGATGAGAATCAGCAACCGAGTAGTCGCCGTCGTCACTGGAGTTTTGTGCTTCCTTATCTTCGGAGCAATGTTCGCGGGAGATGTAGCTGCGCTCTGCGGATACGCGGAGGTGACGTGCACCTTCCCCAAGAAGTTGCGCCCCGACCTGCACCCTGACCACGTTGTGGTCATCAATGACGGGACCTCGAATGTGGCGACATTCACCTTGACGGGAAACGGGACGGTCACCATGACCCTCACCGCGACGGGCGGAACTTCTACATGGACTCATACTCACGCTGTTACTGACATCGTCGGAGCAGCTCCGTCGACGCACACTCATACCCTGACTGAGATCGGAGGAGGCGGGAAGGTGGCAGTAGCGGAAGGGGACGGGATCAACTGGCTTAACCAGAAGATTACAGGGGGAGACGGTCTGTATGTCTCGACTGCGGGATCTCCTCCCAATCAGTCAGTCAAGGTCAGCATGCAGTCTCCTGCTCTCCAACCGGTGGAGTATGTGTTTGCTCCCGGGCTCCAAATGATGCTGGGAACTTTCGACTATCTAGGAAATGGAATATATGAGCGGAACGTGGTTGGAGCTGTGACCGGAACCACGTATGTAGAGGCGGGGATCACAGTTCAGGTCTACGACCGAATAGGGGTTTTGGCTGCTGAGAATGAAAACTACGCGAGCTCCGGAAGACCTCAGAACGGGATTTATACTGTTCTGGAACCTGGGGACGCTACACACAAGTTCCAAATGCAGAGAGCTGGAGACTTGGACGAGATTGCAGAGTTCAAGGAAGGATCTTCTTTCTACGTGACAAGAGGAGACCTATACGGTGGGATGCGAGTTCAGTTTCGCTATACCGGAGCGGCTACCTTAGAGACAGACGACCTTCACTTTCTGTACTATCCAACGTATGTCACCAATGCCGATGTCATCATGATCCCGGACAGCGAGGACAACCTATTCAGTGACTCGGCTCCAGGATTTTGCCCTCAATATGCTCACACCATGGGACAGACGAAGGTCTTGACAGAGGAGGGATGGGCGCGTATCGGCGCATATCATATGGACTTTTCTACGGGTGAACAGTCGGATGCTATGCCAACAACCGGCCATCCCGGACTAGTGAAAACTCTTCCTGATCCACCTACAGGATCGCTATATGCTGACAACGGCGACTGGGCTGATCCTACACTCAGTGTAGCGTCGGGGCATGGATACTGGGAGTATACGACCGTTACAGGGACCGGTACGTCAACCACAACTGCTACGGCGACTGCCACGTCAGTTAGAGTAGGCCTAGCTCCAATACTCCATCTGTCAACTGGCTCTCTATCAATAGTGGCGTCAAGGGTTGCACTGGATAACCACGACGAGGCGGTGTTCTATTTCGACGAAGCTGCTGGATCTACAACGTGGGTCAATTCTGGGGATAGTGCTGGAGACCTGACAACGTACTCGACTAGTGCTCAGTGTGTAGCTAAGACAGCAGGTCTACGGGCTAGCACGGGGGTCTATTCTAATACATCTTGCCAAATCAGGAGCGCTACGAGCAAGTGGGAGTACCAGGCCTTCACAGTGCACTTTTGGCTGATGTTGCTCGGTCCTACCAGTGGCAACACTTACTTCGTGTTCAAGAACTACAATACCGGCAACACGTACAGTGACCCATACTACTCTTTCACGGTAGCCGCTACAGGTGCTCACATTCTCAAGAGTACCGGACCTTCCACCTATGTATCCACTAACCAGCCTGCACTTCCTGCTCTCGGTATGATCCCTATTGGAGAATGGGTGCACATAGCGGTGTCTTGGGATGGCGTAGCCTTGATTTACTATATCAACGCCATTGAAGTCGCCCGGAGCTCAGACCAAAGTGAGTTCTCAATACCGTATGGATCACATGGAGAGTGGTCGATAGGGATGAGACCCTCAGGTACTTCTAATACCGCGTTTGTAATGCAAGACTTACGTATCGCGGATGTCGCTAGGTCCTCTACGTACCTACAAGACTTAGTTAGACGAGGTCACACCATCCAACCGAACAATGTCGTATTCTAAGCATGCGCCACGTAGCTCATACCGGGAAGCTACGGAGGGCATAGTTCAACCGGTGCACTGAACAAAGGAGACAATCTCATGCCAGCAAATCCAGCAACGGGACCAGCGCTCACAGCGCACAGTCAAGCCATCACCCGCGTCGTTTCAGCTACCGACGCGTACAACGCATCTCGCACGGCTCTGGCAGCGGCGCAAACCGCGTATGACGCTGCCGCTGTGGAAATGGAGGCAGCGTATCAGAACCTCGCGGACAAGGGAACAGCGGTGTTGGGGACCGTCGTTCTGGGCACGGGTTTCATCCCGGCCATTGACCGCATCGTCCTGATGCCGCCCCTGGTGTCGTAGCAATACCTTTGTGCTCGCAGCGGAGGTGTTCGCTGCGAGCACAACTTACTTGGAGGTTTGCATGCCTGACTGGAAAACGCTCTCGATGCTCGCTATGGCCCTAGTTGCGGGAGTCGTCGGCTCCCTTCTTCCGGATGCACAGAGGATCTGTGACCTAGTCGCGGGAGGATGTGTGATGTCGGTCTTCCCTGCCGTAAAGACATGGGGAAAAGGCGAGGCTACGCCGCCTCAGTAAATGCCGTAGCATTGCCCCAATCATCGCCCCGGTCACATTCGGCTATGACGGGAATTCTCAGCGGAATCGCCGTTTCCATGACGTGTTTCATCTCCCGAAAGGCCTCATTGCAGGTCCCTGGGTCGCTGAAGTCGAGCTCATCATGGACAGTAAGTCTAGGGACTCCCGTCGCGGCGAAGATCCCAGCCTTGTAGCATTTCCACATGGCGACCTTCAGCAGGTCGGCAGCTGATCCCTGTAGCCTGCGATTGAGGGCGCGATAGGTCTTGGCGCGCTTGATTCTGCCATAGTGTCGGATCGCCTGCTCATAGGGGAGAGGGGTTGACGGAGTTCCGTAATCAGCGGACTCCCACAGGTCAAATCTACTTCGGCGACCGAGAACTGTGGTTATGAAGCCGAGGAGCTCCGCCTCCCGCATGGTCGCTTTCATGGTAGGCTTAGCGAATGGAACTCCCTTGTGGTAGGCAGCGAATAGCTTTCGGGCTTCTGCCAGGTTCATGAACAGAACCTCCGCTGTATGCTCCTCGCCTTGCCCGAATATCAATCCGAAGTTCAGGTTCTTTATTGGACGGCGCCACTTCTTGTGCCCCTCAGGAGTTGAGATGTCCCATCCAGCCTGAGGAGCGACCATCTCTAGCGCCCACTCGTGATAGTCAGTGCTCGGATCGCTTATGTAGCGATAGCGGGCTTCGTCTGAGCCCGGGCCGACTGCGAAGTGGACCAACATCCGGTACTCAATCTGGCTATAGTCGTATTTGCGCCAGTAGGGATGACCTGAATCTGGAATGAATAGCGACCTGATTAGGGGTCCCCAGATGTCGTCCCTAATTGGGATGTTTTGGAGATTCGGGTCACTAGAACTAAGGCGTCCGCTCCTTGTCCCATTGTCGTCGGCTCGCAAAGGGTGAAAAGAACAGTGGACCTTCCCGTTGACGTGAGAGTTTAGGATGTAAGACTCAAGGAAGGTGATCCTGAGCTTGTCGAGCTTTCGGATCTCGTTGATTACTGCCGCCGCGGGGTGCTTCTGAACCTTTAGGAAGTCCTTAGTGAAGCTAGGACGACCCTTCGGGAAATTCTTGGAAGGGGCCGTCATGCCGTAGGACAGTCCCAGCTTGTCGAACATTCGGGCCAAACTGTCGCTGGAGTTGACGTCGACGTCGAATCCGACCATGTGGCGGAGCTTAGCTTTCTGCTCCAATGCCTCGCGGATTAGTTGCTGCTGAAGTTGCTCGGCCCGAGCAACGTTGACAGATACTCCGGCAAACCGCATGTCGACGAGCAGCGGGATGAGCTCGCACTCTACGCGAAACAGATCCACGAGCCCCTGACTAGCGAGGAGAGGGTACTGTTTCTTGACCACGCGCATAGGGAGATCCACGTCTCCTTCCGCGTAGGGGCCCACCAGTCTAGGCGGAGCGCGGTATATGTTCATGCGCTGGTCCTTCTCGCTCCCGCCATAGTAGCGATGGCACCAGTCATAGAGGAGGTTCTTTGCCTTACCTATACCGAGGTACTTGAGCCCCAGCTCGTCTAGGTTGACCTCTGACTGCTCGTCTAACAGCGCCTCGGCGAATTGGACATCTACCAGCTCGCCCTGCACATACACGCCCTCAGCCCTAAGTGTTCCGACGTCGTATATCAGGTTAGCCCCGGTCTTCGGCTGATAGGGGCGGGTCAGGTTGTCGCGGGCCCAGGCTAGCACGTGGTCAGGGTCTAGATTGTACTCTGGCTCGACTTCGTGTCGCATGGGGAAGTACCATCGCGCCCCGTCGTCTGTCCCTACGGCAATTCCACAGATGCTAGACTTCCCTCGTGCCCACCCCGGACCGAAGTCATTGAGCTCAGTATCTTTGACCTCGACGTCAATCGACAGAACCTTGGCCGCTGCTAGATTGGGGAAGTAGGTAGGAGGGCGCCACCCCGTCTCAGGGATTGGCGGCATGACTCTGGCGACGTTACGCCGTCCGCTGGCGACGGCGACATCCTGCCAGAACATTCCTATGGAATCGAATCGGCTCAAGTGTTGATTCCGACTATGGCTCCGCGAAGATTGTCACCAAAGAACAGGCAAGGAGCCGGATACAGCGAGAAGTCCGCGACAGTGGCTACCCTTCTGAGAAGAGAAAGCTGGTCTACGTGAAAGCATCCCCCCGATGATACTCCCTCGACTGCGACGGACGCGCCCCTCGATGGGCTAGCATCTGTGGTCAGCAAGTTGTCGCGGAAGAATATCTGCCCGAGAGGATTGACGAAGGGCTCCAGGTCGTCGACAGCCGAGAAGAACGCATCGGGAAATGCTCGCGGATTCGATTCGCGGTCGAGAATAGGAGATACGTCAGGCCAACTAGTAGGGTGATTCTGCGCCCTGAGCCAGCGCTCCCCCTCGAAGTGGAAGGTCACAGAAGCCTCGCTGACCTGGAGTCGATAGGGGTCTTCTCCTATTCGCAGGAGCTCATTGACGGCGGCAGTCGATAGAACAATCTCGGCTGGGAAGTTGTATCCGAGCCACTTCTCCACGAGGCACACATTGTTGGTGGCGTATGCGCTGGCCCCTCGGAACAAGATTCCTCTCGCCCAAGGGCGACTAGCGTCCTCTGCCATGAACGGAGCCAGGATCTGAATCGTTGACATCAGACCCGGCGATAGTGAGACATCCCGTCCCTCTGGGTAGACCTTAGGGAAGGAGTCGTCCTTCAGACACTCGACGAAGACGCTAAACGAGCCACTCCGAATTGAGAGAGATCCATCTTCCGCTAGACTCAGCTGCGGGACCTCGCTTTCTCCCTGACACCTCTCGTGGATAGCCTCGATGGCCTTTCCGAACATGTCAGCCTTCGGACGAGCGGAGATGTCCAACGCAATTGGAGAGCTAAGTGCTATCCCTCCGTTAAAGCTCCGAACCCGGCCCCCGTCAATGCAGTAGTGGTTGAGAGCAGGATTGAAGTCCTTCTTGGCAACGGCTCCCTTGACGAAATGGAGCGAATCCAGCAGGGTCATGACGACCTCCTAAAACAGGGACATTTGGACGTTAGTGAAGACCGGAGGCTTACTGTTGATAACTAGGTCATTGAGAGCTACGAAGGCGCCGCAGTTGTAGGCCCATCGCGCCAGATAGAAGTCCTGGAGACGCTTTGGGTCGAATCCGAGAGCAACCAGATCCGCAATCAAGGCATCTCGTTGCCCGGGCAGAAGAGTGTCTATGTGCTGCCCGTCGATGCGACGAGCAGGACTGGTACTGGAGACGTACAGACGGAATGGGTCTCCGAATCGAGGGGTCACTATGGCACCGAATGCCGATGCCTGGACCCAGGTCGAGGAGTCTACGGAGTACCACGGGTAGCGCTTTATTGGTTCAATCTTCGTCAAGCCGAAGCCATGGACCTTCAGTCGCGGGCGCCCTGATCCGTCTATCAGGTATCGCTCCCATAGTCGGTCAAGCCACAAGACCAATTGCGGCTCGGATATAGGGACCATGCCCCCCAAGGTGATGTAGGGGTATCGCGCTATGTACCACTCTAGGTAGCGCTCGTCTTCGCCGTAGTGGAAGCAAGGAAGAGGACGGACCCCTAGCTGCTCCATGGCTTGCTGGTTCTGCCAGGTCTTCAGCGGGTCTCCGATTCCGTCGAGAACTGACGCTAATAGGATCCCATCATCAACCTCTATGATGTCATGGTTTCTCTTGATGAAGTCGCAGTATCCAGGGAGGTCTATCTCCACTCCGCTAGTGAAGGCTGAGAACGCCCCGGAGTCGAGGAACACACGCTCGCGGTCTTCCCGAATGTGGTCAACTAAACGCTGGTTCTGTATGTAGTGATAGCTCTCGAGAATGTGCCGAACACTGTCGCGAGCTATCTTTTCTCGCTCGGTCAGTTGCGCGTATAGTTGGCCGCCCTTGTGAAAGCGCGAGGTGTACAGACCCGCCAGGTACAGCTTCATAGCCCAGCTAGCCGAAGGAATTCCCCTCGAACCGTGGGGTCGACATGTCGCCCCCTGACTGCGCTGGTGCGGGTGGTCACCCCGGGCTTACATACTCCTCGCGACTCCATGCAAAAGTGGCGAGCTTCGATGACCACAGCGACGCCTCGCGCTCCCAGCAGCTCCTCCAGTGCCTCGGCAATCTGGACAGTCAGTCGCTCCTGAACCTGGAGCCTGTGCGCGAATACGTCTACGATCCGACAGACCTTACTGAGCCCGATAATCCTCCGGTCCGGGAGATACCCTACGGCCACGGTCCCGAAGAACGGGGCCAAGTGGTGCTCGCAGTGGGAGAAGAATGGAATCTCTGATAGGACGACCTGCTCGTCGACGTTCTCCGCTCCGTCTCCGAAGGACTTGACGACGTCTCGCGGGCTCTTTCCGTAGCCGCTGGTCCATTCTTCCCATGCTCGGACTGCTCTCGCTGGAGTGTCACGGAGTCCCTCGCGCTCGGGATTCTCTCCGATGAATTGGAGGAGGCGAGTGAACACATCCACGGCGCTTCCTACTGGGTCAGATTCCCAAGGGAATATGATCCATTGTCCGTGATAGGGAGAGGTCTTGTCGGACTTGTCTAGCAGAGGCTCGAACCTCTTTCCCGGGAACCGGTCGGCATAGCGACTGCGGGTAGCTCCGGAATCGACCAGGTCGTCCACAATGACGTCGGCTTGGTCGGGACTGTCGACCATGGTCATGTAGCCCTTCGCAAACTGGCATACTGCCATGGCGACGGGAACTCCTCCTCTTGGGACCCCGTATACGTGGACAGGATTCCTGCGCTCTCCTCCCCCTATCGTTGCCGCCAATTTCTGGATCAAGGTGTCGAGCTCGTCGGCAAGGATCAACCTTTTGTTCATGGTGCCCTCCTGTAGGTCGCCGAACACTTGCGCGTCTCCTCTATTCGGACCTCGACCAGAACTATTGGAGTTCCGGCCAGTCGATTGGGGCCTACTCGCTCGACGAGAAACTCCGCCATGTTCTCCGCCGTCGGATTGAAGGGAACCTTTACCACGAATGGATCGACCGCGCACAAAGCGCTGGCCCGCACGTCGTTCTCCCACACCAGAAAGCGGTGGTCCCAGTAGTGCTCAATCCATTCGCAGAGCGCGGTCTTCAGGACCGAGAAGTCGACGACTCTTCCCAGTGCATCGAGATTCGGTGCCTGACAGGTGAAGTGGATTCGATAATTGTGACCGTGGAGATGGCGACAGCCGCCTTCGTGCCCGGTGACAGTATGACCACAACTGAAGTCGTGGTATCGAGTCACGGAGACCATTAGCCGAGTCCCTTTTCGGTGACGAGCCTCTGGGAGAAGGAACGGACAAGGTCTGGGGAGTAGTTCCTAGTCGACGGGCGGTTCATCAAGCCTCGGGTGACGGCGCGAAGGATCAGCGGGTCAGGAACGTTTGCTTCCTCGAACCCCTTGGCTCGAAGGAGCGTGGCGTGGTCGTGCCCCGTCGGTGGGAACGCACCGTCGTATCCGGTATGAGACCACGCCAGAGCCCCATAGCAGCCGGGAAGGGTGAGGGCCAGCTCCACGGTCTGTTTCTTGGACCTGTCCATGAGCGGCGTAACGATCCGGAGGTGATTGGGCTCTTGCCCCCATGTTCCGAGATTGATGGCTTCTTCCAGTGAGGTGATGAAGGACTGACGGCAGTCCGGATACCCGCCGAAGTCCTCCTGGCTGACGCCGATCCATAGTTGCGTCGCCTTCAGAGCGACGGCGCGATTGGCGGCAATGGTGAGAAATAGCTGATTCCGGAGAGGGACGAAGGTCTTCTCCACTCCTCCGGGAAGGGACCTGTGGTCTGAGTACTGCTCGAGTTTGTTGGTCGAGACGAGGGGCGACGTGCTGAGGAGGATCGGCCCCAGTTTGACGACTTCGTGAGAAGCAATCTTAGCAAGGGCCGCCACCTTGCGGGCGGCATCGATCTCGCGACTGTGACGCTGCGCATAGTCGAAGGTCACAGCATGGACGGTGTGTCCGGCATGCTTGGCGTGATACAGACAGGTAGTAGAGTCTTGTCCACCAGATAGGATCACGAGTACTGTTGCCATTGTTCACTCCAATCCGAGTATCTTGTGCAGTTGCAGGCAGAGCCTGTATCCATGACGAAAACAAGAGGCTAGGGCCGCGGCTAGGTTCGATTGATTGCGGATGTGGTCCCCGGTGTCGACAGGCTGAAGGTACACTTCTGCCTTCCCGTTCTGAGGGCGAGCTGGAGTGCCTGGCATCCCTCCGAAGCACGTGGTCGGGAGACCATCGGGAGCCACTTCTCCTGCCGAGATCAGGTACTTGTAGGCGGTCACGTAGGGCTCCAGTTTTGGATGAATCTTCGGCGCCTTGGGGGAGCACACTACGTGTAGGTTCGACATCCCAAAGTGGAGCGGGAGAAATAGGGTCCCGTTGGTCTCTATCTGGACGTCTAGTCCCTCTGCAAAGCAAAGGGAGTCGACCAGGTTCCCTAGCTCCGGCTGCTGAAATGGCTCTCCGCCAGTAAGAACAACCATGGAGTATCGACGGCGGCTTGTCCTGGCCGTAGGAATAACTGTTCTGACCAGGTCTCTTAGGGAGATTGGCTGGGCTCCGGACTTGAAGTCGGTATCGCACTGTGGGCAAGCAAGGTTGCACGAACCGAATCGGATGAAGACCGCGGGACGCCCTACAAAGG
>Ga0115028_10000005_pt1 | contig 37554 bp, 58 predicted proteins | sample Plant_0915_D1_FD_83894 | JGI IMG/M metagenome (GOLD analysis project Ga0115028, IMG submission 83894) | Wetland microbial communities from Old Woman Creek Reserve in Ohio, USA - Plant_0915_D1 | ecosystem: Environmental > Aquatic > Freshwater > Wetlands > Sediment ... | reverse complement strand
GCCAAATATCTTTCTAGCTTCTTCCTCTGTCAGACCAAGGGTCTCTACCGCATACTTGATGGTGTCTTGGTATGCCTGGGAAGACTTGAACCGCTTATCACCGGCAGACAGGATTTCCTCATGCAAGGCAGCATCCTGCTTTTCCCCAGCCTCATCTTCATAAAAGAAGACATTTCCCATATCAAATTCCTACGTAAGCTTCGTACCGGTCCATTGCTCTCTTGTCCTTAAAGTTAAGGGTAGCATCCCACGCAGATCCCAGCATTATCTTTTTGCCCCATTCCTTCAAATCGGATAGCTCATAAACAAAATGAGCATCCCATCCAATTCTTTTATTGTTCAAAATAGCCTTAACAGTTTTTGCAACTTCAACTGGCATATTCTGATAAAACTCTAAATCAATAGACTGCCCATTAAACTGATCCCTTGCTAATAGAGGACGGGTAGGAACCCACCCATACTTAGCCCAAGCATATCCTCCAACATTAATATTGGCTTGAAGGTCAACCCTCAACATTCCTGCACTCTTAAAAGCCTCAACAAAAGTCTTAACGAAATGCTTACCTACTCCTGCCCCTTGTTGTTGTCTCTTGGTAAGCTTTAGGTATTCAATAGTACCTACTTTTTTGTCAAAATCAAAAATAATCTCTGTATACACATTAACTCCACTTACCTTTCCATCAGCAAGCAACTTTATCTCTTTGCCATTACTACCACTGTAAACCCTCAAAGTAGTCAGTTTGTTCTTATTCTTAGCTTTAATACGAGCCATAACTTCTTCTTCTGTAAAACCAAACAATTTGGTAAGAGACTCGACAGGAGAAAGCTTCATGCGTTTATGCCAAGCTTCCAAAGCATCAGGAGACACACCAATATTAAGATCAGTAAATTGTTTACCAAGATCAGCAATACTCATAGCCTTAGTAGGCTTAGGGGGAGTAGCTACCCCACCAACATTACAGAATTGACCACCAGTGCTATTAGGAGAACCTGCCGGAAGGTGGCAGGCATTTGCCTTCAGTACTCTGCTGAAAGCAATGTAGTTAGTGAACCTACTCATGACCTCTGGGTTAGAGAAATCCAGTACTCCATCCCAAGACAAACTTCTAAGAAGTTCCCTACCCCACTTCTTGATATCTGCTATAGCCCACAGGGCTTGTGCATCACCTTCTTTCAGCCTTTTGAGTGCAGCCGTCACCACATCATAAACATCATTGGGTAGATCCATGGTTTGCATGATTCGGTTTTCCAACCGAGCCAGGAAGTAGGACCTCGGTCCCAATTGACCAGCATCGGGAAGCCAACCATACCGAGCCCACGCATAGGACCCCATATCAATATTGGCTTGCAGGGAGATCTTGGTAATGCCCAACCGGTCCAGGACTGGAATCCAAGACCGAAGAATCTGCTTCATCAACCCCTGAGCTTGGGTAGAAGAAGGAACTACGGCAAGGTCCACATGCAATTCATTTACCCGTGGCTTCAGGGTTAGATGCAACTGCCCCGACTCTCGGGACCCAAAGAGCGGACCATCATAGTTGAAGACCAGTTCCCTGGAAGAGAAGAACACCTCGGCAGGGAACCTCCCAGTCCCCGGATTCATAGCCATTACCTTGAGCATGTCTTCCTTGCTCAAACCCATCAGGTCCTGATAGGTCTTGAAGAAGTCCTGACCATTCCCGTACTGATTCCAGTAATCCACAATGGCTTTGGCTTGCTCTGCCGGGGGGCCAAAGAACCCAGAGGTAATACTGGCAAAGGCTAACAACTCCTCCTGGGTAAGATGAGTCGGTGCGGATGGAGTCTTGCCAAAGGCAGCTTGGTACGAAGCCGTGTCTTCTATCCGTGGGACCTTATCTACGTGAACCAGAAGTCCCCGGCAGTTTGGATGGTAAGGAGGTATGTGCCAGTTATTGGCAACCAGTTGCTGGGAAGACATCTCCTTGAGTGAGGCAAGGGACTCGGCATCCTGCTTAGGCCAGGGTTGAAGAAGCTTCAACATCTCCGGGTCTTCGGTAGCCAGGATGGTGTTCAGGGCATCGGAGGCTTCCCGCACCTGAAAGGTCTTTCCGTGCATCTCGGCACACACCGGACAGATCCGGTTGTCCAACTGCTCAGAGACCGCATAGGTCTCCACTCCCAGGATGTCGGCTTCCATCGTAAAGCCATAGGCCGACACTCGGGAGGTGTGCAGGGATGAAATCAATTGCAACATCCGGTCCCCTTCTTTCTTGAAGGAGACGAATTCCTGAGTAAGGATGGGCTCCTCAGCCTTCTTGACCTTGAGGGCTTCCTTCTCCGATTCCCCAAACAGGGTATCCGATTGGGAAGCTTGATGGTCAGCAATGACCTGAAGGAGTTTGCGTTGCAGTTGGAAGGTCAGGTTGAACCGAATGAACTTGCTGAGTAGCTTGAGAGTATTCTGAATGGTGGGCTCAAGATTCGTTGAGCCTATCATTGCATCCCTCACACTCTCCCGTCTGGAGAGTCGGGAAGCCCCGAAGAAGAGTGCCGAGTAGGCTAGATACCTGAGGGCTGGCAGGTTGTCGGTAACGATGGAGTCCAATGACAGAGCATTGGCTACCACATAAGCTTCTGGAACCTTGCCATCATCTAGGAGGGATCGAACATCCCCAGAAACTTGAAGAAAGATCCTGTTCCAGGAATCCTGAAGCTTGTCAGTAAGGGACTTCTCCAGGGCTAAAAACGCTTCGGCTTTGACCGGCATGGTCAGTCATCATCTTTGAGGATTTTATCGAGTATAACAATATCCCCAGTAGATGTTCTCCACTCCTCCATACCAGCAACCTTAGCCCCTATGGCTTTAGGCTTTGGTTTGTACTTCAGCATGGATATCTGAGATTCGGGAATCTTCTTGAACCCTGCCGTATCATTGAAGATGAACAAAGGATCACTTGGACCACCGGCAGCTTCTCTAAACGCAAACCACCGTTTCATATACTGCATTTTGAAAGAATCAACTTCTTCTGGAGAAAGCTTTCTTCTGTAGGTACGACCTAATGGGTTTCCTTCAAACCCAGGAACATACCCAAAAGGCTCCCATTCAGAAGCAGGAATCTTTTCCATGCTATGCAATCTATAGTCACTGGGAGGATCACCAAAAGTACCTCTCTCAATCCTAACCCCAGTACGAATCATATCCACCAAAGAAGACGTTGATATTGAGCCACCCTCATTAGCAGTCCAAGGCTTATCTGCCCCAGCCCCAGTATGAGCAGCATCCTCCAAAGTATCCACAGAGATCTTGTCATTCAAAAACCGGTGAGCAATCTTCATTGCCCTAAAAATATCCCTGGCAATCTGTTTGTTAGTAGTGAAGGAGATGGTGTTAGATGTTCCACCACCTAAACCCTTACCACTGAACTGACTCAACTCATCCCGAGTCTTAAGACCCAAGGCAAGAACTGAATCTCTAGCCGTAGTTACATGGTACAACTCGGGGGGAAGCTCACGGACATTCTTGATATCATGTGTCCCCATCTCAGTGTAGGACCAGCCCTCTCTATAAGCATCCGTTATAGGGACTTGTCCTCTGGCAACAGCCTGAGTCATCTGAGCCTGCCATGCTTTTTCTGCGGTGCGATAAGCCTCCATTTCCTGATAGTCTTTTTCTCCTATATCACCGTACTTACCAGTACCAGTGTAATAGTCTTCAAACTTAGGTCTTGGTCCTAACTTAGGAGCAAACTGACCACCCTTACCCCCAGGTGTACCTGCGGGATGATGATTAGGATTAGCTTTGAGAATGCGTGAATACATCACGCAAAGACTTCACCATGAAATAGTCGCATCCTGTTACGGAATTGATGCGGGGTTAGATACTCAAGGAAAGTCTTCTTATCTTCCAGCCCATACCGTTCATACCGGGCATATTGACCAGTAGGGGTTCTTTCAAACTCGTTTTCAATCCGCTCCCCAGTCATAGGATCTGTAGAAGCATAAACACCCTTTTTAGGTGGGGTGTATTTCATCCCAGCCGAAGATAACCTACCACCCCCCTTAGAAGGCCCGGTAGTAAATCGACCTGTCTTAGGGTCATGGTAGGGGTTGGCTTTTAGAACCCTAGTGAAGTAACTCATCTCACCACCCCGCCGCCCTGATCTTCTTAGCCGCCTTACGCTGAGCCGCCGACAAGGCTACCTTCTTCCAATTCTCACCAACCTTTGCCTCAAGGATATCCTTGGTGTAAACCGAACCCATCTCGGTATAGTCTCCATACACCTTGGCATACCGGGTATTACCCTTGCCATTGTCAATCAGGTCGGCTTCCCACCCGTTCCTCAACAGAACTCGGGACCCCTTCTTCAGATCGTTAGCCCGGACCAAGCCACGGGACTCGACCTCTTCCCGATCCATGTCATCCCTAAGCTTCTTGGCTAGCTTCTTGTCCCCCGCAGCCTCAGCGGCAAGGATCTTCTGATCGTACTCAGCATAGTTAGGTACTTGAGCACTAGACAGACTATTAGTAGAAACAGAACTGCCACCACTAAAACTAGATGTCCCCCCAGACCCAGAAGTAAATTTCCCAGATTTAGGGTCATGGTACGGATTGAATTTCAGTACGTTAGTGAAGGTAGTCATTAGTCAAAATCCTCTGAATTCACCAAACCAGGACCAATGTAATCAGGGCAAGAGACACGGAAATCGTACCACTTGATGGTGAGATCTTCAGTGTCGGCATTTGACTTGTGTTGGGGGCAATCCCACTGCTCACAGGGAGCACTACAGAAGGCAAAGTGGTTCATTTCTTACGTCTCTTCTTCCAACAATCCCAACAAATTATGCCACTGCTGAGTAAGAAGAAGATGCCCACGATGGCAAACGTCACCATCCCCCATATTTCAAGCCAATAGATTTGGGCATCTATAGCAACATTTTGCATGGAAATAGCGTACAACTTCCTAACCCTTTGGATTAGAAGGTCCTACCCACTCATCATTGACAATCCAGCCTTTCTCAACTGCATACCGGTAGACCGGCAGAGTCCTGAACTGCTCTAAATCGGTAACCAGACTGAAGAAGGCAGGGGACTTATAGGCAGGAAGGTCCCACCGAGTCTTGGTCCAGTCAGCATTAGTGAGATCTTGATCTAAATGGTATGACATATTAGCCCTCATGATCTCCACTTTTTCCACATGTCCTCTACCGATTGAACTCGGTACGCTTCTGCCGCAGCCTCTAGTCTAGAAGCAATAGCCGGCAGACTCTCTCGGAACTCATCGTACTGCCCGCTGACCACTCCGTTGTAGACCACCATGGCCGGCTGAAGACGTTCTATTTGTGGGCTACTTTCATTGAAGTTGAGGTTCTTATTATTCCAGTTTTCTACCATGTTTAGTGAAATAGCATCTCTGTAATTGCTAGACACCTTAACAGCATCAGACGTAATAACTTGCTGCTGATATTCTGGAAGCAATTGAGCAGACATCTTGTACAACATGTCGTTATCGTACTCTCCATAGGTACGGTTCCAGGCCACATAGTTAGCCTGTAGCTTTCCTCCAAGTACCACCATCTCCTCTTCAGCTTTACATCCCCAACCAGTTTCAGATGTACTCAGAATACGATCCGCAGGTACCTTTGTAATAAGAACTACCCCAGACCTATCAAGCTTTGCATTAACTGGGGTACCAGGAGAAATGGGTATGGCGGGAGTAAAGGAAGAAGCAACAAAGGAGGAATAAGCAAAGGAAGAAGCTGGTTGCATATCAAACTCAGCAGACCCAACCTTCACCGTACCTACAGAATAGGGATACAACTTTGGAATACCACTGTCATTAGAAATGTATTGCCCCCTACCAAACTTGGTAAAAGAAGTGGTCTTCAACGGTTTTCCTAATGCCTCTTGGGGAAGACCTACTCCCCGGAACAAATACACCTCTGTGATGCCATGCTTCTTAAAAAACTCCTGGGTAGCTTCGTACTGATACCGGACAAACTTCTGATACACCTTTCCCCAAGTGTCATACATCTCCCTTGCCTGCTTGTAAGCAGCACCTTTTCCAATCAGATACTTCACACTACTGACACCAGTATCGAACTCTAAGGCTACGGCAAGTTGCATGGCAATGGACCCAGGATTGTTGTCACCTGAAGATTGTGCCCACTGATGTACCCACCCATAAACTGATTGGTTTAAGGATCTTTCCCAAAATCTATTTTCAACAGATTTACCACCATCCTCCATCATAGAGTGCATTCGTTTAGCTAGGTCACCAGCTAACCGACCTTCAGAACCCCCTAAAGAATCGGTATCAGCCAAGAGGGTCAAATTATGAAATAAAGACTTGAATTGCTCAGGCATGTATAGAGACTCATATCCATGCCTAACTAACTCTTTTGCAAAAGGCAATGCCTGCTCATCTGCCAGACCATAAACTTCAGAAATGGCTTTTAGTATTGTATTAGTTAATTGGTTTTTCCTATCTAGTTCCCCTCCCTGTAACAAATGAACTGGAACATTGAATTTATTATCTACAAGCTTAACGATAGACTCATACACATCATCTATATTAGTAAAGACTATACCATGATGCTCTTTCATGGCATCTTTGTACAAGTTAAGACCCTCAGGGTCATTCATGAACTTCTGCACCAATAACTTTTGCACACGGATCTTTGCTTTTGACCCGTCCTCATCACCATCGGTGTTATACCCTCCACTGGTACCAAACAGGTCTTGAAAATCCTTCAACTGCTTTTGAGCTTTATTTATGTCAGCCGAAGAGATCTGTCCTGCATCATTTGCTGAGCAGAACTGCCCCCCTTTCGGGGACCCCGCCGGTTGGTGGCACTTGTTGTACTTGAGAACCGTGGCATAGTCCTCAGCCGCCTCCCGCCGTCTCTGTACTCCCCGTGCAATTGAGTGCAATTGATCTAACCGCAAAGAGGCTAGGTTCACCTCAGGATCACTGTTCTTTGGTACCTTCGGGGGGTTGGCTATACCGTCTTTGATTTCTTGTCGGATCTTATCCAGGCCCCCCAACATCCGATCAGCCTTCTCCAGGGTAGTACCCCACTTAGATACAGTGAGGGTAATGAGACCCATGTCGTGAAGTACGGCATTGATGAGGTAGCTTTGTGCAGCCCCAAGTTCATTACGGTTGGTCCAGAACTCATGTCCCAGGTTGGCTACACCCAACCGTTTCTTGAGGGCATTCTCAGCCATGTACTGAGTCAGGCTCCTGATGAATTCAGTTGCACTACGGATGTCGGGGATTACCCCAGGTAGCTCAGACGATGAAGGGACCTTAGCCCCAAACAAAGAGCCGTCTTCCGTACAAGCAAAGACCCCCTTTAGGCCAGCCTGACTAGCCATCACAAGATCACCGTCAGATAATCCGGGCCACCGAACCCCAGGATGATTGTGAGTGAGGTAGCCCCCCTTCATCTTGGCTACCTGCTCACCATTGAAACTTACATGATTGCTTTGGCCTTGCTGGGAGAAGATAGGCTCCCCATCCTCACCAAAGACTACGGCTGACTCGGTATTGCTCTTCTTCTGCCGTTGAAGAAGCCAGCCATTGAACCCCTCAAGAGACTTGGATATTAGGGGGGATAGCCCACCAGTAGAACAGAACTGACCCCCTTTCGGGCTACCGGCTGGCTCATGACAAGGATTAGACTTCTGTACAGAAGTAATCGTGGCTAGACGTTTTCTGCATCTAGAAAGAACTTCCTTAGATACCAGGATCATTGACTTAAAGCCTTATCTAGATCAGCCCAAAGTTCATTGGACTTCTTAAGGATGCTATTCTGAAATTCCTCTCTAGTATTAGGTAGTTTAATCTGCTTTTCTCTAATAACAAACGCCTCAGCAATCATCTCAGATATGTGTTCTTGTCCATACGGAGTTGTGAAGTAATTCCACAATTCTCCTTTGGGTATATGCTTTTCTAACAACTCTTGATACTTATCCGACCCAAGCTTATCTAACACCTGACCATCTAGTATGTGTCCTATCTCATGTAAGACAGTACCCTCTTTTGATGGATCAGAAATCAGACCATCCCACTCCTTTTTTCTGCTTTCCCAAAACGCATCACTATTCCACATCTTTGAGTTAAGCAGTAGTTTGGTTCTAGATTTTGTAGCCAATACATTATCCAGACTAGCTATAAAATCTGATATCTCCACCTTAACCTTCTTAAGGTGTGGGTACCGTTCACCCAAACTATTAAGGATATTCTGCTCAAACCCAACACTACAAAACTGACCACCTTTAGGGCTCCCCGCAGGTTCATGGCAGGGATTGCTCTTCAAAATGCTGTTGTATTCTTTCTTCTCTGCTACCAGGAAAGCCGTATTACCATCGTCCCAATGAACCCTAATAAGCTCAGCTTCTTTCTGTGAACACGGAGTAAAGTCAGCCTTGATATAGGCTACGGTAGCTGGCTTACCACTGACTGTAGTGTGCTCAATCATTGTCTACGGGGCCTTCCAATTCCCCAAGTACTGATCCATCACCTTCTTGTCTTTAGAGTACTTATCAACAACCTTAAAAAGCTCAGTCCACACAGACCGCTTAGGAATAGAAGACCAACTATTTACCATCAAAGACCCATATTCAGCTAAGGTTTCATGAAAAGCCTGAAGAGTGGTTGCCTCACCGTTTTTATAAGCCCCCCACCAGTCCCTACTATAGGCAGTTATCCCATCTTCTTTCTCAAACCTAGCCTTAGACTTGTTTACATACGCCTTACGAAAGGCAGGTATTAGAGGGTAGTTCTTCTTCAGATAATCCTGATTTTTAGGGTCATCAAAATTATAATCGGAAACAAACTTCATCCGAAGCTCTTTTATCTGTTCTTCGTAACTGTTAATGACTGCCTGAAACTTGTGGTGCATTATCTCATGAGCAATGAGATTTCTAGCACCAGTATCCGTATCAAGCATAGTATCAAGATAGACTTCAATTGACCCTCTAACTGAAGGGGTGTCGGAAGTTGTATAAGCTAACCCACCTGTTCTATACCGTTTACCATTTACCTCAAAATAGGTTATCCCACTTATGATGTAGATCTTTTCAAGAGGAAAACCCCAAATCTTTGCTTCACTCTCAATTTGATACAACCGCAACTGAATTTTTTGCCCATACTCAGTAGAGGTATCTACATCAAGATATTTTTCAGCTATCCACATACCCCCTTTGCTTCTTGGAGTAATAGCATTACTTCCCCCATAGATACCGGTATCCCCATACAAAGAATCCCCAGAAGAACAGAACTGACCCCCGGTACCATCAGGACTACCGGCAGGTAAATGACAGTCGTTGCTCTTGAGGATCTGGAGATACATTACCAAGAGAAGGGTCTACTTGGGTCCAATAATCTCTTGGCTTGGTCCAGTGCCATAAGAACTTCCGGGTTAGCCGGCATCTGCTCAAGCTCAGCAATCCAAGCCTGAATCTCAACCTTGGAGGAGAAAGAATTAACCGGAGGGTCAATCAGAATGTAACCATCAGTTGCTGGTTTCATAACAGCCTCAGTTAAACACAGAGCGTGGGATCAACTGTTCATTGAACAACTTTGCTTTGCTCATCTCTGACTTAATGTCTTCTGGAGCATTCTTAATGGAGTTAGCAAGAGCCCCAAAGAATTGAGACTTAAGTTTGCTTCTAACATCGTCATCAAGAAAGTCATGAACTCTCTGTAAATAAGGAGAGGCTGACTTCCTTTCGTACTTGAAAAACCCAAGGTCAGACAAGGACTCCATAATCAAATCAACATGCAACAAACTGGCAACCGTAGGGGTGATATTCCCCATCATTACATTGAAACCAATTTGCTGCTCATAAAAAGAATCAGCTAATTTCTGAGTCCCATAAATGAAAGGATGGTTAGTTTGGTCTAGTAGGGAAGCATTTGGGATAGCCCGATAGACCCCATCATTGGAAACAGCCTCTACGGCAGCTAACTGACAGGTCCCAGCAAACAGGATGTCCTGTATAGACAGAGACCCACCAGAAGGATGATTGTGTACCATCACACACCGGGGAAACATTGCCATCTCATCGTTAGTGAATTCAATGGAAGAGGCTTCCCCATCCTTGGCAAAAAAAGGTCTGCCGTCAGGACCAACAACGACTCCGTGTTCCTTGCCATCCTGGTAGCTCAATACCTCATCTCTGGCAGACGCTATAGCCTCTTCCATCTTGGGAGTGATAGCTGAATCTTTTGACGTTCCACTTCCTGGCCCATGAGTAAATCGCCCTGTCCTGGGATCATGGTAGGGATTGGCCTTGATAATAGAAACGAACTCCTTAGAGGTTGATTGCACTATCTTCACTCCAAGTTTCTTGGCAGCATTCAAAGCAGATTTGGTCAAGGTCATACCTGAGGGAACAGTAATTGACTCAATATCACCAGCCCGTATCTGTCCATGAATCTGGGCTTCTATGTACGGTGTCTTAACAATATTGTGTACCTCAGACAGTGTTTTTGCCTTGGCAAGCTTCTGGAACATGCGTGTATATTCAGCTTTGGTGTTTCCCCTAACAGGCAACCCGTCTTGACCCCGAGAGGTAGTGAGCATGTACCGAAGGGGGACCATAGAAGAAAGGTTCATACTTTGAAGAGGCACTGGTTGGAAAGTTGGAATACCCATTGCCCCAGAGTTTTTAACTCTGCCTGGATTCAAAGAGTCTTCTAACACCCGCAAACTATCACCAACAGTGTAGGTAACCCTCTCTCTAACAGAGGGTTTTAGTTTAATGTCCACCCGACCATATTGGCCCGCCGAATTGTAAGGGTCATCCTTTGTCTGAAGATATCCATAAGAAGGACGATTCTCCAAATCCTTGTACGGGTCCCTACTTAAACCAAATAGGACATTCTCTCTCTGCGCCCTGACCTTTTTATTTTTGGCCCCTGAAGAAGTCGTAGTATCAAACTGAGTAAGCATACGACCACCACGCCGAAGCATATCCTCCACAGATCTGAGTGTCATTCTGCGGATATGAACCTCAGAAGCGTCTATTAGCTTCCGGAGATTATCCTCGGCATCCTTAGCTAACTCTTCCAACCCATAGTGGGAAATAATCTTGCGTAGATTTTCCTCCCGCCATGCAATTTCCTCTCTTGCCTTTCCCTGAGTTACATCTAATGCCGTTAGTCTAGGAGCCTGTCCTTGTTGAGAACAAAACTGACCACCACCCTGACCAGGAGGGTTGTGACAAGAATTGCCTTTAAGGATCGTGGCATACATCAGTTCATGTGCTCCCTACAGCACCCGGCAATCTCAGCCAAGCCTTCTGGGTCTGCCCCCAGAAGCCGGAACTCTTTGGCAGCAAGCATGTTGTCAAAGATCTTCTTGTACGGGTCCCGCAGAGCATCGACCTGAGATAGGGTCTCAAGCTTCTCGATATGGGAGAGGTCCCCAGGCTCAAGCCCAACAGCCACGGTCCACCGGTTGACCAGATCCAAGATCTCTTCCGGGGGGATCTCATTCTTCTGCACTGTCTGCCGCCGATCCGGTTCCTTGTTCCTCATGGGCTCGACATCATTCCGGACATTGGCCTTCCCACCCGGCTGAGTGCCTTCGCCCTTCTCAGGAACCTTCGGACCCATTGCCATCTCCCGAGCCTTGTCCTCTGCCTCCTTGCTGTACTTGAGGTTGAGACTAGTGATCTCATTCATCTTGCCAACGAACTCCTCACCATCAACCTTGTCTGCACTTAACTGCATTGCCTGCAACTGAAGATCGACGTTACGAAGGTTGACTGGCTTACTGACGAACTTGTACTTCTTTGACCCAATGTCAGGGAGCAGCTTCTTGGTAATGACCTCATCGAACTCCAACCTCTCAGGAGCAAACACCTGAGCCTCAGTCACCATGTAACTGGTCATGGCAGTAGCAAAGTTAAGGTCGGTAGCCTTACCCAGGAAAAGGGTGGGCAGACGGAAGGCAGTACGAACATGCTCTTCGCAGTTGCCGTCATAGCCTTGGAACATGCTGTCCTGAGACCGGAAGTCACCGAACCGCTCAGTGTTCACCTTCACTTGCCCCGCCGAATCGAGAGTGCCTGAACTTGATTGCACTTCCACCACAGCAATACGGTTCTTGGTCTTTGCTGCACCAGAGAAGAAGGCTTGCAGTTGGTCCCGCACATCCTCGGTCAACATACCACCCTGGACAAAGACAACAGCCGGGGGGACACCTCCAGAGTCAAAGAACTCCAGGTTGAACTCCTCAGCTTTACGGGACCCCAGGATACTGGGCAGTTGGTTGATCCACCGGGGAACACCATACGGAGACTTGGCTTCCTTTTGACAAGTGAAGTACAGAACCTCCGAAGCCGTCTCTTCCGGAGTAAGCGTTTCCCCCGGCTTAGCCCAGAACCCAGTACTCCGATTCAGGGTCCGCTGAGAACCAAACTCTTTGAAGAAGATGTTCTTGGTACCGACCTTCTGAATGAACCTGCGTTCACGGACCCAGTACATAGCTTCGAACTGAACTCCGTCCCGATCTATGGTGCGAGATACTTGAACAGGATCGTCCAGACGGACCAGCCGCATATCCAGCCCATCAAGATATCGAAGGAGCGTCACCTTACCTTCCAGGTTACGCATCACTTCCATGTACGCAACGCCAATACTCTCCAGGTCATACCGCATTCGGCGACGAATGGAGATGAAGGACTCATCCGGGAAAGGCTCGTTAAAGAAAGCCGTCAACATAGCTTTCTCTGCCTCATCATCCCCAGATTTAGGGTCAATTAATTCGAAGGTGTGCCCGGTGCCGTCAATATTCACTTCCATGGCCGAAATACACTGGGCCAGGGTGTTGTTGCGGGTAACCAGGGCAGAAAGAGTAGAAAGGGTGTAGGGAGGGGCAATTACCGCAGTGGCAGGATTGAGTAATCCTTCACCATAATTTGACAGAAACTCATCCTCTGCCGCCAAATTGTTATTGACAACCAAAGTTTTGGTGTCTTTTTTGAGTACTTTCCTCCCAAAAGTTACGTGGCTTTGTCTTTTAGGAATTAGCGTTTCTGTTGACATGCCGGGTCCCTCTGCTCAATGAGGTAAGGATATATCTCCCGGTCTGGCTTGGAAAGCAATCACTTCTTGATCTTCTTCATCTCCCCCAGGTTCTTGCCAATTTCACCGTCTACCGTGAATTGCAGTTGGGGAGCCCAGCCGATTTCCTTGAACGGAAGATTCTCCATCACCTCTCGGTTTCTCTGCTCATACTCCTCCCATTTATCCTCCGGGACATAGGACAAAAGTTGGTCATGCACCATGCCAATTACGGGGACTTCCTTAAGCCATCCCCGTTTCCAGAAGATTGACGTTGCCCACAAAGACAGATCAGAGAGGGTCCCCTGAACCGGTGCATTGATAGCCTGACGCTCAGCCTTAGACCTCACCATGGAATCGTAACTGTCGATGTGCGGCAGATGCTTTACCCTCCCCAGGGGAGACCGGACATACTTGTTCTTCCTCCCGGCTTCCTTGGCTCGCATGTGCCACAACCTAAGACCAGGGTAAGTGTCAAAGAACTTCCCGTGTGTCTCCTCAGCCTGCTGTGAACTTAATTTCACTCCATAGGTGAAGAAGGCGTAGTCAATGAATCCCTCTGGGGACATCCCGTAGATCAACCCAAAGTTGCCAGCTTTACCCAACTGCCGAAGCTCGCCAGCCTTCTCCGGATCAGTCTTCAGTAGCTCAAGGAACTGCTCCCAGGTGTAGCCGGCCATGGAAGAAGCCGTAACAGCGTGAAGGTCTAGTCCCTCCCGATACGCTGCGATCATGTTCTCTTCATTGGCAATGCAAGCCGCAATCTTCAGTTCCCCCTGAGAGTAGTCATGAGACATCAGCAGGTAGCCTGGGGGAGCAATGAATGCCTTGCGAAGCTTCTTTGCCCACGCATTGTGTTTGGGCAAAGTCTGAAAAGCAGGGTCCCGAGCCGACAGTCTTCCGGTAATGGTCCCCCCCTCATCGTCACCCCCGTTGTAGAAGAAGTACGTAGGATGGAACCGTCCATCGTTTCGAAGATGAGAAAGAAACCCGCCGGCAATCACCCCCTCCTTGTTTCTCTTCAGGACGTAGGTACTCAGCACCTTTGAGGCAACCGCATACCGCCGAAAGAGAGCAATGAAGGGTTCCGCCTTAGGGTGCATGGCAAACATATCGAGATGGTCAGCCGTAGTAGATATCTGACCCTTCGGGGTATGTAGCTTTGGCTTGAGGTTAAGCCCCAAGGGGGAGAAGAGATAGTCGATCAACAGTGCTGCCTTGGTAAGGCTAGTGTTCTCCTTGTGCTTGGCTAGAATTCTCCCACCAATAATCTTGAAGGCTTCCTTCCGTATAGCCTCCATCTCCTGCAACAGTTCCTGCTCTAGAGAGAGGTAGTAGTCCAGATCCACAAGGACCCCAGTCCTCTCTACCTGCTCATACGACCTGACAGCAGGATGGAGAATCTTGGTGTAGAACCGGGTAAGCTTCGGGTCCTTCACAACCTCAGCACGTTCCAGCCGGCTTACCCTCCTCGCCGCATCAGCATCACCACAGGCATACACCAACAGATCATCCTGCGGGACAAGATTCATCTGCCCCTTGATCTTCTTGTACTTCTGATTGAACAGATCGTCATACCCGGCAAGCTCAGGAACGTACACCTTGGTGTGCAGATTAAGACTGTTACCACGATCTTCATCTAGCAGGGAACCCAGTACCATCGTGTCCAGATGAAAATTGGAGCACTCCAGCCCAGCCCGATACCACAACCACAGCAAGTCGAACTTGAGGTTAGCCCCCCGCAAAGAAATCATCGGGGAGGTAAGCAAGAACTCCATCTGCTCTCTCAAAAAACTTCCCACGGAAAGAGCTTGTTCTTCTTTCTCCTGCGTCTCTAAATAGACAGCAACGGCTTGTCCTTCTTCCCAGGATACTTGGATAGTCAGAATCCATTTTTCAGGGTGAAGGTAGTCAAGACCAATTGTCTCAAGGTCCAACGCAACCGGTATGGGCTTTGAAGTCTCCGCATATTGCTGCTGTATCTTGAAGACCACTTCCGAGAAGTCATTTGCCCATCGGTACTTACCTAGAGTAGGTAGCCAGGAGCCAGTCTTGACTCTCCGAATGGCTATCGACAGATCGACCAACGTCCGGACGTATGCCTGATAGTTGAGGGTACGCATAGCCGACGATTCAGAGACAACGATCTCCGAACCATCTTCCAATGTGAAGATATTGGGGAACCGAAGAGAGGAGATGGTCCGATTCTTCGGCACTATCCCCAGAGTGGCAAGAGCCTTGGCAACCGAAGACCCCAGAGCAAGAATCACATCTCCGGGGTTGTGCTTCGGAAGCTCAGGGGTTTTTTCCAGATCCGCCTTTTGTACTGGAACTAGGTTGTACTTCACCCCCGACGATATCACCGGCTTCGCTAACCCCTGGGATAGCGTTTCCATTTTGTCCGTTGACCAGATCACTAACATCTACTGGACCCCATTCCTTTGTGTTACGAAACCGTTGATACGCCCCGACTTGAGCCTGCTTGGACCACTTCAAAAAGTACTCCGGGGGATAATCAAAGGCAATGTCGGCGACATCGTACTTGGTCCCGTTACCCTTCTTCCCCAGTTTATAGAACTTGCTACCATCCAACAGGACCACAGTCACCTTATCATTGGACTTGAGGTAGTAGGCATATAGGTACAGGTCCCCTACTATGCTGCAAAACACCGAAGACACACTCTCCCGAATGTACGAACCAAGAGTCTGTACGTTCAGCGGCAAGTCAGCCCCAGGGAACAGAGTGAAATCCCATTTGCTAACCCCAGCCATAGATACGTGCCAAAATCCATTGGCATCTCTCCACGGCTTGAACGCAATTCCTACTGCGTCAGCCAACGGGAAAAGCAGAGACAACGCATCCGTATGCTTCATAGACCCCATACATCCCACTCCTTAGAAACCGAGTTGGTTGATGCCTGCCCAACCACTACCCCATGGTAGACGACATCAAAGACGTAATCCTCCTGATGCTTCTCAACCAGGATCAGGCACATGTCCTCTTGCGTCAGCCCAGCAAATAGCGGGGTCCCCGGCAAAGGAATCTTGTTGCCTAGCTTAAGAGAGGTAAGAGACTTGGTAATCATGAGACGTTAGCGAACAGTGAGACGTTGGGAATACCCGTTTCGAAATCCACACCCAACCCCATCAACACTGCCCCGATCAACTTATTCGGAGTGGTGTGCGAGCAGGTAATGTGAACCGACCAGTGACCGTGCTCCTTTCCGGAGAAGCCCAGAGCAATTAGTCGATCCTTGACCTCAGCGATACGTGGACCCACCACCTTGATGCTGACGTTATCCGAACTGATACGCGCAGCAATCTTCAGCCCATCAGCAATGCCGACCACAAAGTACTTGGAGTTGGGGTCAGTGCCGAACACCGGTTGGTAAAGCTCAGTAGCCTCTTCCAACCGTACCCGCTCAGCCTTTGCAACACTCTGCTTAGTAGGAGTGACCGAAACCTTGGGATTAGAAGTCTCCTCATGCCACTTGCCCTTACCCGCAGCATGGAACGCTTTACGAAGGGCAGACAGTTTGGCTACTGTCCACTCCGAAGGCTTGATGCTGTTGGGCTCAAGGAAAATGACGTTGACCCCAGCCTCATACCGGATGAGCATACGGAAGACCCCACCGGTATTGACCACCTCAACCGAGCCGCCCTTCTCAAGCAGCAACTGATAAGAGGCACCAACTCCCGCAGCCTTCAGTAGGGGACCAGCATCGTATTTGATTGCCATTCGACACTCCTTAACCTTCGACCATCATCCTACAGAAGGATGCGGTGTTTGTCAAGTTTGAGCCCAGGGAGTTGCCCTTCCCCAAATGGAGGCAGCTTCCTTCCAGGGCTTCACCGCAGTCAACTTGTACTCCACCGTTTTGTCGTCCCCCAGGGCATCGTACTTCTTGGAAGCCGTCACGGCAGGATAGTAAGTCGGCTTGGAAGCCTCAGCCGTCAGGATACCAAACTGCTTGACCAGGAACTTGACCTGTGCCTCTGACTCGACTGCCTTCTTGCAGTAGTGCTCACGCACATAGGCAATGGCATCTGCCTCGCCCCGCATGACCTTGACCAGGGCAGAGAGAAGAATACCGGTTCGCCCATGCCCGCCAACGCACCCAGCATGAACCTTCTTGCCGGCAACGATCTGTTCCGCTAACCAGTCCACCATCTTGATGAAAGACGCAGCGTCTTTAGGAGCATGGTGATCGGTGATTGGATAGTGAATCGCTTCGCCCTCTTCCCACGGGTGAGCCAAGTAGGCGTAAGCCATTGAGTGATCCAGACCGACATAGATATCGGCATCAGTCACCACCGGGGTATGGCAAGACCCACCGTAAATCTTGAAACCGCTAGTCAACTCCAATGGCTTGTGACTCTTGTAGCAGGGCACGTAGTCATTCCCGTAACCCTTGCCAGTAACAGCCTTCACCGCAGGAGAGTCACCCAGATCATAAGGAAGACTCTTCTGTTTGATGTTCTTGGCTACGTGACTAGCCCGACGTTCCGAAGCCTTTTTCATGCTGCCTCCCTCGAAATGATCTCCCCGTATTCCTTCTCCGTAACCCAAAGCTTCGGATTCGGAAGCTTGATCTCGCCAATCTGCGTCACCTGGACATTGTTTGTCTGATGAGCCTTCTCATGAGGATAGTTACCCACCCCATCCTTCTCAATCAGATCCCAACTCGGCACACCCTTGAAGCAATTAATTTCACGCTCCGCAATCTTCCACAGATCGTACACAGAGGAGGTAACGAAACCCTCTTCAACCTCCCACCCCATCGAGTGACTGTACACAAAGGTGGGAACCTGCCCAGCCCGCTGAATGTCAAGGACCTTGACGATCTTCTTGCCACTCATCGAGAAACAGAACCCTTTATTGAACATCGGGCCGTTATTGTGGGCCAGGGTCCAAGCCGTATCAATGAAGGTCAGAGGAGAGAATTCACCTTCGATCAACTGCCCAAGAGCATCCGCAATCTTCCCCCAGGCAGGACCACCATAACCCGGAGAAAAGTTACCCGAGTGAAACACCTTACGCACACACTTTACGTAGTCACCCAGAGTGATTAGCGGAGGGTGAGACATAAAGTACGATGCAGCATTCTGCGATCCACCCGGCAACCCATCAAGAAAGGGAAAGTACCCCGTACTGATTTTGTCTGTCTTGTCTTTGATGGCAGACTTGCTATGCAAGTGCCGAGACTCACGGGTAATTACGATCAGCGTGTAGTAAACCAACCGTGGAAACAGATCGGCTAGTAGCAACCGATACCGCCCGACAATCTCTAGAGCGTCGTGCGGCAAAATCTCATGCGGATGGTACTTCTTCTCAAGCTCAGCAATAGCATGGTTGAGGAGGTAGAACTTCATTGCCTCAGCCTCAACCGGAATCATTGACCCCTTAGCGTCAATGAATTCCTTAGCCTTGCGGGCAGCTTCCGACGTAGGCATAGAGGCAAAAGACACTCCCTTATAGAGCAGGGAGGTCTTGAGCCCCGCTAAGGTATCCTGCCTGAACATCCGAACCCTCCACTCCGTTACACCAGGATACTACCAAACCCTGGGAGGTTTGTCAAATCTACCGAGAAACTAAGGCCCGAGTACTAGCCCACAACTTTGCCAAGGTTACAGTACTTGACAACTGGGAAGGATCGAAATCCCTGACGTAATCAGCCTGCTCAAAAGTCTCTACCGCAGTCCGCAGGTAGTTATCCCTGACCCAAAGAACCGGGGACATCCTTACCACCTGATCCTGTTGGTTGAGGACCTTGTACAGCAAGGACAGAAACAAACCAGTGCGCCCAATGCCTCCCCGGCACCCGACGTACAACTTCTCTCCCCTAGCCATGGCCCAAATAACTTTGTGCAGAATGCGGTACACCTCAGCATCATCAACAGGGATACCGAAGTCTTCGATTCTCAGATGGTCCCAGAAGTGGGGTCCCCCGATCTCCTCGGCCAGGGAAATGCACTTAATGTCACCAGAACACTGAAGAATGGACCCTGCCTTGAGAACGAACGGATACGTGCCACGCCAAGTCTTGATAGGGAAAACAACTTCTCTCACCGGTACTTCCTCTGTGATGGACTGCAAGTCTGACAGGGGATATGTCTTATCTTCTCCCCGGTACCTCCGCATACCGTGCAACCTTTGCCGAAGCACTTCGGACACTCCTCATAGACTGTTTCTTTGCCGGTGTCTTTGCAGTCCCAGCATTTGTAAAACGCCCCCTCATCTCCCAGGGGCTCATCATGCTCAGGTTCAATCTTCTCGGTAAAAATGGATAGCACGATTTCATCCTTAACGACAAACAAATAATCCCTCCACCGTCGATTAGCTACAGGGTGGGTATATCGAGTGGAATGAACCACCATGTCTTTGAGGTTTGGTAACGACACTCCCAAAGCCTTGGCTTCCTTTATCACATCAAGGGATAGGAGGAATTTTCTGGTGCTGCTCATAAAGTTCTTTACGGTTGATAGCAATGGATCGAGGTGCCTCAAACAACAATCGAGGCAAGATCTCTCCTCGCCTACGGTGGGATACCCCCACGCTAACGAAGACCTTGGGGAGTACTTCTGTTGACTCATAGGGGGAGAGGATGAATTTCTGTTCTTGAACTGAGACCGTAATGGACTCCTCAGCAATACTCACCACGGTGAGGGGTACATCATCAATAAAAACCGTTGCCCCTTGTGTCACTCCTATGACTAACGCCATTACCTTCGCACTCCTATTCGTTCCCTAGCCGCTATTGTACAACTCCAAGTGCTGCCTCCCGAGTGCCCTTTACGATTGTCAATTACTTCCACCAATCCTTTGTATCGAAGCACCGTTAGCTGAGAGGCTATGTCACTGGAGGACTGTTGAAGTCGTCCTCTATCGTTAAGCGATTGCGTAATGTCTTTGGTTGAAGCTGGCTCTAGGGCAGACAAAGCCATTAAGCAATCCCACAATTTGGTTTCCCTCCTTGGCAAGGATACGTTACTTCTTGGCTCGACATGTTCTATCAGCGTATCCCCATATCTTGATGCCACTACCCGATAAAATCCGCAGATACATTTCAGAACCACCTCATCGTCATCTAACCGGTACCATGCCTGAGAACTTTTACACTTAGGACAGGTGGTTTTCACTATCGGGGCACCTCCAAAAAGATGCCCAGATAGTATTTTTAAGTTCCCTTCAAATCAAGAGGTTACCATCACAATAAACACTGGAGGAGAGCAGTATCCGTTAAGGGATTGACTCCAACCGAAGTGGTATCCGTATAAAACAGCGGGAAGACCCGGCTACCATTTGCCTTCTTAGCCTTTGACAAACCGTTGTAGATCTGTACCGAAGCCAACTGCTCAAGGCCGAACAGATCTTTCGAAGCCAGGATGGTTGCCGGATCATCCGACACCCGAACCGGCTTATAACCCTGAGCCTCAAACTTGGACTTGCTATCCCAGAGGCTATCCGGCAGCACCAAGTAGATCTCCTTACGCTTCACACTCTTCTTCAGAAGAGCCGTACCATGGGCCGTTAGCGAAGAGGTCAGAAGACTCTTCTCACCAAACACCCCAAGGATAGTCTCATCGAAGTCAGAGAGTTTCGTATCCTCCATCCCACGCAAGTCGATCACACCTTTCTGCATCTTACCGAGAGCAGCAATCAACTCCACCGGGGTCCCCAGGATGGCTCGATAGATGGTGCCGATCTCAGCCACATCCTCAGCCGACTCTGCCAGTTTCCAGATCTTCCGGTTCTTGTTGCGGACAAGCTCTTTCAGCTTAGCCACATCAGCATTCTCACCGGAGAGAATCGGAACCTCGATACCCACCCAGATGCGTCCCGTTGCCCCGTCAATGGTGACCAGCTTACCGGCGAGAGTCTGACCATTCAGAATCCAGCCCTTCAGGGTACGCTTCAGGTCAGAACACCCGACCACTGCCACCTTGTTAAGCCCACGGGCAACCACCGCAGCGTGAGACGTTGACCCACCCGTAGCCGTCAGGATACCCACCGCAGCATTGATGCCAGGAATGTCGTCAGGGTTGGTCTCTTCCGTAACCAGGATGCAGTTCCCAGGAAACTTCACTGCCTCTTCCTTGGAGAACACTGCGATCCCAGAAGCAACACCCGAAGAAGCACCAATACCGGTAGCCAACGGAGACACCGTAAACGAAGGCTCGATTTCCGGAACGCTTGCCTCAAGCACCATCTTGAGGTTCAACCGAGAAACCATCTCCTCATAGGACAGAAGACCTTCGGAGAACAGATCCTTCACAATCCTCACTGCCGCACGGGAAGTACGCTTCGCATTACGGGTCTGGAGAATCCAAAGCTTACCATCCTCCACCGTGAATTCGATATCCTGAACATCCTTGCTCTTGGTCTCCAGAGAAACCGCAGTCTCGAAAAGCTCAGCAGCAATCCCCGGATTCCACGCCGACAGAGTACTGATCGGCTCGGGAGTACGGATACCAGCAACGATATCCTCACCCTGAGCCTTCACCAAGTACTCACCCACCAACTCATCTTCCCCGGATGCCGGGTTTCGAGTGAAGAGCACACCCGTAGCAGACTGCTCATTCAGGTTACCGAACACCATCCGCTGAATGATTACCGCAGTCCCCAGGTCATGCGGGATTTTGTGCAACTCACGGTAGACCTTAGCTCGCTCGTTACCCCAGGACTTGAACACTGCCACGATGCTGTTGAACAGCAGCAAGTCAATGGAGGTCCCGTAGGTTGCAATCAGTTTCACTAGAGGCTCACGCTCAAGCTCAGAACGCTCAGCCCCGCACACCACGTTCCCGTACATGACGAAGAACCGGTGCAGCGACTCAAACCGAAACTTCCGCTCCTCCTCCGACAGATCCTCATCCGGAGAAGGACACTCAATACCCAGGTTGAGGATGGTGTCCATCATTCCGGGCATCGAGAACTTGGCTCCCGAACGAATCGAGACCGGGTAGATACCACCCTCAGGCTTACTGAAGTAGTCCAGGATCACCGGGATATCTTCGGCAAGCTCAGTCTCAACAGCCTTCGGGTCCTCCATCCAACGACGGCAAGCCGACGTAGGAATAATGATACCCGGAGGAACCGGAAGACCCAGGTTCACCATACGGGACAGGTGGTAACCCTTGCCCCCGAGTTCATCGAGGGGAGCCCCACTACCGATCAGGACAAACAGGCTCATTGACACTCCTTACTGAACCACCCTACAGGGGCACTCTACCAAAAGAGCCCCTGTTTGTCAACCAGGGTAGGTACCACCCATCTCTTTGAGCTTCTGACGAAACGTCTCCTCAGAGATTTCGTCTACATTCATGTCCCAGGATTCGATGTCTTCAACATCCATCCAACTTTTGCCAGTCCACACCTTCGGAAACTCATAGAACTGCCCTCGATAAGAAGGCATACCTAAATACAAGTACTTCTTTACAGTAGCCATGCTTTTTTTACCCTCTCACTCTTTCTAATACCAAGAGACCGCTCAAATGCTGTCTTGTACACCTCATTTTGAGCATCCTGTAATTCTTTAATGCGCCTAGCCTCTTCTGGGGTGGGTTGCCTTTTCTCAACTCCTATTTGTCCAGTAAGTTCCCTTTCCACAGCATATAAAGGGTGCCCCTTTCGCTCTTTAGCTACCACCATGTCTTTGGTATTAACTTGAATTTCTGCAATGTGCCCATTAGGCAACTTAATATTCATCATAATATCTCTGTATCCAGACGGAGTAGGCTTCTCAAACCTATTCTTTACTGGTCTGGCAAAGACTGCCCCAGAAGCCTTCAACGCATCAATAACCTGTGGAATTTCAGCTATGGTATCTACCATAACCATACCCCTAACCAGATCCAAAACAGAAGCGAAAACCCCGTTATTCTCTTTAACAACCTTTCGCATGAAAGAACTCTCTTCTTTCAACGGAGCAATAACAACCACAGGTCCTTTTATACCAGACTCAGCATCATCTAAAGACCGCATGAGATCATGAGACACGGTAGCATCTAAGATCTTAGCTACATTTCCCATGAACTTCTCATACAGAGGTAAGGCTTCAGAAGCCTTCTTATACATATCCTCTTTTGTTGTTGCTTCCTGAGTAACCTGCTCTGGCAATTTTGGATCAAAAACCTTCTCATTAACAGCTATCATTACAGCAGCAAAAATAGTGGCTGCGGTCTTAGCAAACTTACCCATACTTGGGTTACTAACACTGCCTCCACCCTTACCATCCCCAGAACAAAACTGTCCCCCCTTTGGGCTACCAGAAGGCTCATGACAAGGATTGCTCTTGAGGATCTTCCTGAACATGTTACCCCCACATACCGGCAGCAAAATACTTGGCAAAGGTACGTCTGAAGAACTCTTCTGCTTTCTTGGTGACAGTATGCAGATTTACTTCGATCAGAGTCTTCTTGCCATCGTCAATCGTAAGGTGTTTGTTCTCAATGAACTCATCGGCTGACTTACCATATGTCTCAGCCAGCTTCTGGAATTGCTTCTGTCCTAAATCGAGGACCTTAGACAACTCCTCATTAGCCGTAGTCTTGGAAACATTGACAACCAGATGATCTTTGTTCCAAGAAACACCTTCATACTTTGTGCCCACCATACCCAAAGTAAACTTGGGCAGGAGACCCGATACCTCAGGAACAGCCTTCGATAGCTGGCTCTTGACTTGTTTGGTCAAAGAAGAACTAGCCACGTTAGCCAGCATCCTATTCTGAGCCTCCTCTACCGTAATAGACTTACGGGCTAGGTCCACCAACACTTTAGTGTTAGCCGGCACGTATCGAACCAGAGCAGGCATCTTTTCCTTATGGAAAAGAGCCATGTTATCGGCAGTAGAAAAGGCAGAAAGCTCAGGCTCAGTTTCCCAGTTCACTCCAGTGTGATCGTGGCTATAGATGATCTGGGAGAGCATCTGTACATAGTCCTTGCTGAAATGATTCTTCAGCATAGGACCCACATGCTCATTGAAATACTGAGCGGACCACCGGGGATGGTCGGCATCTAAAAAGGCCCGAGAGGGAGGGGTCAAATACCCTGCATCATGATACACCGCAGCCAGATTCATCATCAATCGGTTTTCAGCCGAATTATGATTCCCAGGCAGAACGGACAAGATCTCCTTTGCCATGTCGGCATCACCCTTCAAATGATGAATGCCGTGATCCCCCAAAGTTCTGCCTTGGGATTCGATGTCCTGGGCAAGCAAATGGTCAACAGCATCCATTGAAATTTCCCGGATGCCGTCTTCAGATACTCCAGCCTCACGCAGAGACTTGGTAACGTCCCCCATCATCTCCCTAGCCAAAGCCCTGGCATCGTCAGGAATCAGATCCTTGGCGGCTGCAATTCGATCAGTGATGTCTTGTTCCAGATCCTTGGTATTAGGCCGCTCGCCCAACTCTTCTAACAACTCATCCATCCGAACTTTAACAGTTGTTCTCGGGCTTCCCATTGCATCTTTTTCTTGTCGGGAAAGGCTCTTCCAAGCTTCCCGCTTTTCCATGAAAGGCATATCACCCCAGGCTTTAGCATCAAAGCCCTTGGGGATAGAGGTATCCCCTGAAGAACAAAACTGCCCACCCTTGTTAGAACCACCGGGTTCATGGCACTTGTTGTACTTGAGTATGCTCTGGAACATCACTGCCTCTTTGACGGGGTAATCACAAAGCCCAAGTTCTCTTCGGTAGCATCAATAGTGTTCTCATCCGCATCCTCTTCCTCTTCCGACATACCAGGATTAAGAGGATCGTTTACGGCACCATGCTGCTCATCAAAAATCTTCTGTAACTCTTCAATGAAAGACATGTCACACTCCATATTCAAAAGAAGTCTTGAGATCATTCCACATCTTACGTTTAGCGGGCTTGTCCTTTAGATAGTCACCAATAACCTTCTCATACACAGCCCTGCCTTCGTCCCTGGAATCCCAAGAGCCTAAAAATTCTCCATCTCCTTTATACTTCTTTACCTTTGACCCACCAGCCTTTGCGGCTAGATTAACAGCGTGAGACAACTTTCTATCCGCTTCTGGAGAAAACACTACTACCTCAGTAGACTCTCCCTTTGGGACCAGGGTATGGAACTCCACACCATTACGCACAAGAAATTCATTGACCACACTAGGGTCACTTACAGGAAGTGAAAAGCTAAGAATGCGAGCTTTACCTTTCTTAGTAGACTGAAAAGGAATTACTGCCTTTTGCAGTCCTAACAACCCCTTCATTGCTGAGGCAACCCGCACTTCTTGATACCGGGCTCCCTCATATGTAGTCATCGTGGTGTTCTCTGCACCATCTGCCCAGGCCCCCACAGCACTCACAATACGTGACCTCAAACCAAGAAGAGAATCAATCTTCTTACCAACCTCTAAAAATCTCTTCTGTAAATCAGAATGCGTTCTCTCAGAAGCAACAGAAGGTGAAATGGAATTCTCTTCAGTAGAAGGAGACACAAAACCAAACCCTGGACCGGTACAGAATTTACCAGTCTTAGGGTCATGGCACTTGTTGAATTTGAGAATCTGCTTATAAACGTACCGCTGTTCCCAGTAGTATTCCGGGTCCCCAGGATGCTTATACAGGGCATTCTGATAATCGTTGTACCACTGAATACCGTCTGGGGTTTGCGTCATCCAATCATGAAATGCCATCATCTCCTTAGTCTTCTGGAGACTGAAACCGGCTATCCCAGGTCGTTGCTTGAACTTCTTATTGTCTAACCACTCCTCCAAGATTTTGATAAGCTTCTTCACCTCAAAAGAGGACGGAAGCTTCTTAAGCTGAGCTAGCCTTTCCTCGGCAGTATCTTTCTTCTCTTTCAGAATGAGGGAAAAAGAATTGTGCTTGAACACTTTATCAGACCCAGCATAATGCCGAGTCTCAAAGAACTCCTCCATCACCTCATAGTCTGACAAATCTTTGTTCATTTAGCCTTCTTCTTTCTAGTGATAAGAAGCTTGTCCAGGGGTCCCCATACGGCAGGATCAACATAGCTATCCTTCGCTATAGCAGGAGTGTTGCCTAAGAAGTCCGACACCTCTTTCAGTACTACTTGTCTGATAGCCGTGGCTTCTTTCTTGGTAGAGGGCTCGGCATACTTAGCCAACTCTCTCAAAGCAATGGTGGTGCCGTGCCACGTTCTATAGTCCTTGAGAGAAAACTTGTCCCCTGAGATATCATCAAAGAACCGGTCAACCTTACTGTAAGTCACATCAGGGAATAGCCTGCCCTCACCCTTGGATTCAAGATATCTAGCAAGGATAGGATCGGTTATGGTCTTCTGTTGCCTGACTCCCTTCTTGCCTATGAAATCAAAGGAGATCGAATCCCCGTCTACCTTAACGTGTTCCCGCAACATGGTAGTAGCACCGTAAGCTTTGACATCTGCCCCGGTATCTTCCTTTGATCCTACCCTAAATCCAGTCAACTCAATCATTCGACAAATAGCCGCACAGTCTCTGTCAACTGGGCTAGTGCGCTTACCGGTTAGGATCTTCTCCACCTTTGCTGAAACCCTGGGAATAGCTTTGTGGAAAGCCTTCAGCCTTTTGAATTTGTCAGCGGCAGCTTTGTTCTTATGCTCACTGGAATACCAGTACTGAGTCTTGCCCTTGGCATCCTTCCCAACGATCTGTAAATGGTCCTCATCATTGTCGTTTACTTGCACATCATGAGTGGCACCGGTAACCCCATGCTTTTTTATCTTAGCCAGAATGCGTTCTGGTAAAGGTTTGCCGGTATGTCCAACCCAAACACCATCTACAAAATTAGCACCGATACCGTGCTTAAAAGTGAATCGCCCCGATTTGGGGTCATGATAGGGGTTATATTTGAGAGCAATAGCGTATTGCATTACTCAAGGATATTTCCTCCAATCATCAGAGTAAAGCCAACGTACTCCTGAGAAGTTTGTCAGCCTCAACGTAACTCAGCTTTTCGAATTCAACCTCTCCCAACTCTGGCTTAAGCACCTTCAAGTTTGACAAAGCCTTAATCTGCTCAGAGGTTGCATAGATTGGATTCACTTGAACCGGCTTCTTGGACTTCTCCTCAGGATTAGGGGGACCACTATCGAAGGGGGTCTTCTTTGACTTAAGAATCGGCTTGGCACTCTTTGCCTGAATTGCCGGCTTCAACAGACTCTCTACCAAACTCAGACTTTCATCCATAGACAGGATATGCTCTGGGAACTCTTTCTCAGGAGACGACTCCACCGGAGTCAGGTCCGAGAGGTTCACCCAGAATTCTTTCGTACCATTGAGGTAGCTGAGCTTGGCTCGAAAACCGAACTTGGTTTTCCCGGCAAACTCGACCTTGTACTTGACCCCTTTGTAAAGAACGAGGTCGCCTTTGAGAATCCCAGAGGTAGGCATCACTCACTCCTTACGCTTGCCCTTGGTAGTATCCGGCAAAACCTCAACCACCTCAAGCTTGGCGGGACATGTCAAAGACCGTTTCTTGGCAACAGCCGCTGCCCCAGCCATTGTCTTTCGCAGGGCTAGGACTTGTTTCGAATCTGCTAGTCTGACTGCGTACATCAGTTGAGCCTCCGCTTATCCTCGGGAGCCGACATCCCCCCCTGAAAAAGTGAAATCAGTTGCAACCCCTCTTCCCGGTTCTCATCTGTCAACGGGGTCATGGTCGTCACCAGGGTCATGACGGTTGCATCCAGGGTGATTATCGTCTTGCTGATTAGGTTCCCCTCATGCACCAGGACCTCATCCGCATACGGCAACCGGGCTTTGAACTCTTCGTACTGGAACCCAGAGAGCAGAAGCACCGCAACGAACTTCCACCCCTCCATATCATCAGGGTGGTAGATACGGATGTGGGCATGTTCCGCACTCGACAACCAAGACGGGACTATCTCTTGAAGCATAAACTCCGAAACATACTCGGCACGTTTCAGAGCCTCCGCTTTAGTGGGAGGCTCATCTTCAAACAACGTGCCGAACTGTTTCATGGTCAGAGACTAGGCACCAGACTGAACCACACCGGAGCACCCACGTAGGCACAGTGAGCGTCAAAGTACGACTTCACCGGCACCATCTTCCACTCCTCCTTGAGACCAAGACTCTTCTGTATCTTCGACTTGCTGCCCTTCGGCACGTACTTCCTGCCAAACTTCTCAGCCGCAGCCGGATAGAGATACCAAGAGTAGGACATGTGCCCATTGAAACTCTTGCCATACGTCTTGTCAGCCACGATGTTACCGTCAGCGTCAACAAGAACGAAGACATCTCCCGCCGGCCCCTCGATACCCAGCTTGGCACCTGCCTCAAGGGCAGCAATTGCCTTACTGTGGTAGTCACGCATCGTGGAATTGGACCAGAGGGAAAGCCCGGACTCGGAGTTCTCCCAGCACGGGTCACTCTTGATTCGTTTCGTATCTGCCTCAGCGGCAGCAATCGCAGCCTTGTGATACTCAATCGACTTGATGAGGTATGCCATCCTGAACCTCCTCAGAACTTCACCGCACTTGCCTTCCAGGGGAAGGACTTCACCGAACCGTCAGCCAGGGTCACAAGCACCAGACCCTTGGCAACGTCAACGACCACACCGTAACCAGTAGAGAACACTTCACACTCCTTATCCACCCCAACAACTGCATCCTACCAGAAGGTAGGTGGGTTGTCAAATCTCCTCCGGAACCCCCTCCTCACCACCAAGGAGTTTTCTATGTGCCTCGACTAATCCTCGGGTTATGCCGGCACCCATCTCTGTAGCCAAGGTATGAGCCGCCTCCGCAGTATTTACCTCTACAGAAATGCTCACCATCTCCTCACCGTCTACTAGGACAAGCCCCTGCACCCTCCATATCTCGCCCATCAAATCACCTCCACCGCACCGGCACTGACGAACACCTTCCTACCACCCTCAAGCTCGATACCCACCCGGTAGCCGGGGTTGTAACTGCGGGAGAAGGAGTCAACTCCGTACCAGAACACCTTACCCGTCTCGCCGCCCTTCAGCGCAGCCTTGCCACGCACCGAACGAATCACCTTCACCGTCTTGCCGACTTTGGGCTTGGCATTCTCAACAGCGGCCTTAGCCTCAAAGTAAGCCAGGGTCAATGCCTTCTCATAGGCCCGGTACTTCTCGATCAACTCAGGCGAAGCGTCAATCGCCGCACCGCAGGGGTAGGTCCAGCCCCGAGTCGAAGCGTAGCAAGTCTCCTTGAAGGACCCGGACTCCTCGTCCCAGTAGACGGCATAGAAGTCAGAGTCGTCATACCCGTTGTACTCACGGAGGTTGACGACGCAACCCTTCGCAAAGGTCTTCAGGTAGACCGGGAATTTGGCCTCGTTGGTCCAGTACTCATCGAGCACCGCACCGGGGTCAGAGGCAGAGCAGAGAACCTTGATTGCCATGGGGACCTCCAGAAACTGACCACTCCTTACAGTCAGAATACTACGTTAGCCTGGAGGATTAGTCAAGTGGTTCGACTAGATTCTTCTTCCTCTGCTTGTCTTTGCCAGCCTGCATCTTGCGGTACTTTTTCAGGTCGGGGTCCTTAACTACCCCTTTAGATATTGAGGAAAAAAGCTTGACAAAATTATCCAAGGAGGTTTGGTAAAACTTCCCTCCAGGGGTACGAATAATGTAGATCTTTTCCAGGGGAAGAAAGGCGGCTTCCACCAAGAAAGTCTTCCGCATGTAAGGAAAGAAATTCAGGTGAGAAAAGTCTTCTGGGTTGTCAAGTGGTTCTATGCCTTTCTCACCGTTCATTGATCCAGGATAAAACAACCTAAAAGAAAAAGCCGGGTACGAAGACCCGGCTTGACTTTCAGAAAGAAGGGTAGGGTTTACCCGGCATTCTCCGGAGCACCCGTTACCTCATTCGCCTTATAGACTTCCCAATCCAACAGAACCTCACGCATCCGCTTCTGAGTCCTGGGCTTGAAAGCCGTCAGACACTCGGCAACGAACTTGTCTACCAAGCCAACACGCTTCTGTTCATTCAGAAACGCTTGAGCCTCTTCCAACGAGGTAAACGTCTTGCCCTCGACTTCGTACACGGTCACTGTGGCTTCTTTGATTTGCAGGTCAGACATCTTTCTTCACTCCTGATGAGTTAGGGTCTTTCCACTTGAAATAAGATGATCCAAATGGGTTGTTGAGCTTAGCCTTTTTCTGCTCGAAACGGAACCGTCTGAACTCGTTCATTCGATTCTCTATCTCGATACGCTCTGTCTCGCTACTAGGTTCGTAAAAGTCAAGAAAAATCTCTCTTGAAACCTGGAGAAGAACGTCACCTTTCATACGCACTCCTTATCGCAACCATAAAAAATATCCAGGAGACAACAACAAAATAAGGAGAAGAAGAAGGTACAAGTGAAACCAGTAACGCATTTGACTCTCCCTACTTCTTAAGGAAGAGTCTAGTATAGGAAATCAGGATTTGTCAAGAAAAAGAAGCGGGTCTTTTGGATCAGCAACAACCCCCAGGTTTCCATCTTCTGAAATTACCCTCCCGACATAGTGCCCGTCATGCCAACCCCGCATCCAGGCTACCCCGTAAGGTCTAAGAAAATCAGATAGTTGTGAAACAATCTGCTCAGTCATTGTTAATCTATTGCAGGGTTCTACCCATGCCGTATCTTCACCGTCAAGAGTGATATGCAGTTCCCCTGCACAAAACCCATGCCCAGAGTGAGAGTCCTCCATTACGTGGAGGACCATCTGATAAGGAACCAATTCAACCCGCTTTTTCATTTGTGCTCACAGGTCTTGATACGAACACACAATTCCTTCTGCTTTTCCTCTATCTGTTGTACTCGGTAACGAAGCTCGCTGCACTTTTCGTTGGCAACGGTATCGGCTTGCTCAAGCTTGTCGATTCTTGCTTCCAGCTTGGCTCCCATCGCCGCAGTAAACCGATCTCCCGGATTCCTGAAGGCGTTGAACTCTGAGCGTAACTCGGAGATATCGGATTTGACGCTATTGCGATCCAACTCAGAAATATTGACACTATCGCGGATACCCACAGCAACAGCCGACAAGCCGATGACAAATGCGGCGAGGAGTGCGGCTGACAGGTTAACTCCGACTTTGGTAATGAACTGCTTGGTTGTGCTGATATCGTCGGACACATCACATTACCCCAACTAAATAAACAGCAGTTTACTATTCCCTAACAAACTGAAATACAAAAGAAAACCCCCCAAATGGGGGGTTGCGAAGAAGATCTAGAAATTAACCCCTCTCTCTATCCTGGTTTGGGTAGAGAATCCTCTTGATGAAATGCAACAGACTATGGATGTTGGGCTTCCCGTGAATCTCCAGAAACTGCCCCGGAATCTCCGGGGTCTGTGAGTAGTCAGGAGGAGAAGCTATGGTCAGCATCTCCTTATCTTCATTGTACCGGGCAAAGCACCATCCCAGATCCTGAGTCGGGTGCCTCTTTACAAACTGCTTAACCCTCTCTTCCTTTCGAAGATCTTCGGGATAAACAACCTCTACCGAATTGCCATTAACTTCACTTTCAACGTCAACTGGAATGACCTTTGGTCTTGTTCGCCGCACGTAAGTCATAGATACCTCTAGATAAAAGAAAGGGCACGGGAACACCGTGCCCCTCGATTTTACCAGAGAGTCAAGCCCCGCAGAGGATCTTCGACAGGGCAGCCTCCTCCTTGGCACCAAGCTTGGCAAGAACATACTCCTTGCGGTAGTCAAGCAGGGCTCCCTTCAACTCCTCGATAGCCCCCTCCACTGCCCGGATGTAGATCGGTAGGGATTCGGCGGGGATCGACTTGGCGGGACGGACCAGGGAAGCGATGGATCTCATCACACACTCCTTACTGACATTACCCAAGAGCATACTACCCAAGTCTGTAGCGTTTGTCAAACCCTGGATTGCAGAGCAAGTAGCCCCCCGGCTTCGATCCAATTCTGCCGGTACGCTTTCCGCAGGTAGGGAACTACCTCCTTCAGCTTCATACCGCTTTCCAACAGTCGAAGACCATGGAAAAACGAACGCTCGTTCAACTCGGCTAGTACTGCCTTGTCCAACTCGATTCTATCGGCCATAAGAAACTCCCCCAGTGAGGGAGAGAATTTTACCAGACTTCTTAGTGGTAGGAGGTCCAGTATGCCTCCGGATACGTACCGTCAGCATTCGGCTTCACAAGGTAGGCAGAGGAGTAGCTACTGATCCTCACGCTATCTCCCTTCACCCGCACCGTTCGGTACTTGCCCCGATACGATCCGGGGATGGGCCAGCAACGTCCAGACTCATAGCCCTCAACCTCTTTGCGCTGACCAATCTCACAGATCACCACGCTCTTCGGGAGGACCTTGACCACTTCGTAGTAGTCAATGTTGGTCTGTTCGTAGCCCCAGGAACACTTCAGGATATCGCCGACCTTCAGCAGGTTCTCTACCTCCTTCCGCTCAATGGCCCGCTTCAGTTTGTACTCGGCAATGCCCTCAAGCTTTTCCTTGTACGACTTGATGTAAGCCGCCCGAGCCTCTTCCGACTTGAACCGGTAGTGCCAATCGGGCTTCTGACGCTTACCAGCAAAGGCCACACCGTATACCGGCAGCGAACCAGCAGGACTTCCGAAGACCTCAAGCCCGAATTCAGGCTCAGACTCCAGAGGTACGTAGCTGGAACCGACGTAGAAACTTCTGGTGAACTTCAGTTTCATGACCCCTCCTCAGAAGCCACAAAGAACAAGCTCTTCCGCACCGTAGACTGCCTTGGCACCGCACTTCGGGCACTCATACTTGCGGGCATCCGGCTCGACACCGAGAACCTTCTTGCCGCACTTCACACAGAAGCCGACATTGCCTTTCTCGATTGCCTTTTCCAGGACCTTCAAACTGGGGATTTTTGCCATGGCTCACACTCCTTAGAGACCACCTAACCGACAAACGTATACTACGAAAGCTTGTCTACTTTGTCAAACTCTTTTTTCCACCTATCCTGAGCAAATTTCCCCACCCCCAGGACTCCCTTGGGGGTGAAGACGGCTACTGTAAGTTGTTCTCCCACCGAAAGAAAAAACTTGCCAAAGGCTTTCCATTTGTCCGGATAGCCAGGGTCAGCATGAACCTGAAGAACTTGATTTGCGTCATGCCAAGCCAAAACAAACTTGACTCGGTTGGGCTTCATTCCCTCCAAAGCCGTGTGCCAGGGCTCAGGAGCCCCCAACCATAAGCAAGAAAAGTCTTGACACTCCTTAGGTCTTGTTTCGTAGATCTCGCACCCCTTATCCGGCTTGCAATGCTGGCACCACTGGTCCTTGGGTTTGCTGATCTCCTTGACTTCTAAGACTCGGCAACAGAGGGTGCAGGTTCCGCAACTTCGCATGGGGCAACGCTCTTTCTAGTGAACGCATACAGGGGGGTCATGCGAGCATGACTTGCCAGAGTCTTTGTCTTCCGCAAGCTTATTATCGTTACTGTACCATCTTTCAGTAGCTTTTGAATCTTCCCGTTGAACTTAGCTCCGTAGTACTTAGGAGAAGGCTTTTTCTGAATAGGCGAGGAAAAGCTAGCCATGAAATCCAGCATGTGGCTCTTGAATTCCAGGGTAACATCCTCTCCAATAAACGGGACTCCCCTCTTGACAATGGTCTCAAAGGCAGCATCGTAGAGGATAGAAAACCTTGGGTCTGTGTTACTGATAACCCTGGCTATCCCTGCATCACGCAAAGACTCTGGGGTAAAGGTCTCTAGCATCGGTACGTCCTCTTTTTGAGTAGGAACAAAAACCAAATCCTCGGGGGGAGGGTCCCCATCTTGTTGAGCGGCCTTATGAATAAGCCAATTGATGAAGAACTCAACTGGCACACCCAATACATCTCCTTGCCGCACCCCGAAACTCCCTAGATCTCTTATGAACTCCTCCAACAGATCTGAAGCGTTGATGTACTTGTTGAACTCCCTAACACGATTACCTAGATACGTAATTTTGGCGTCGTCGTCAAGGATTTTGAAGTTGCCCTGGTAGTCAATCTCAAGCCTGGAACCATCCGGTAGAGTTACCTTCTGTCCCTTCACTAAATGCGTTTGCAGCGGAGGGGGACGCTGTTCAGCAAGAGAAATGTGGGTTCCGGTATCTGACCAGACAGTAGACGTAGTGGAAGACGTAGGGGAATGAATGTAGATGGTCGAATAGGAAGACGCTGAAGTAGACGTAGGGTTGTACCAAGCCATTGCCATTGCTACGCCTCCCTATTCAACCACCGTTCCCGCAGGAAGCTCGATACCGAAGTCGTCTTGGCTTTAAGTACCGAGTGAGTCCAGATGCGTTGTGTCTCTGTCTTGACTGAAGGTCCCCACCGACTATCCCACCGGTCCCCGGTAATGAATCCATCCTTGATTGCACGGCAATGCTCATGCCCGCAGTGCGGACAGACGATTTCATGATTGCCATTAATGTCAAAATCGAGGATGGCAACGAAGTTCTTGCCACAGTCATGGCAGTACATGTCTGTCCGCACTCGGCCTTCGTAGTGGTTAGGGTCAGCGTTCATTACTTCACGGTACGCATGTTCTTCAGGACAGCAAACATCGTCTTCCGCAACTCATCTTCCATCGTGTCTGTGCTGAGAACGTCAGCAATCATGTCCCCCCAGTAGTAGTCCTTCAGGGAGGAGATGATCGACCTCTCTATCGCCGCCCCGATCTTCTGGTAGTCAATGTTCTCCATCACCTGAGCCATATCTATCTGGCTCATAACCTTCTTGGCAATTTCAGCTTCTACAGTCATGTCTATGCCCTCAGTTCGTCAATCACTCGTTGCAATGCCTTGATGATGCGTTTAGAGGTCTTGCCCTTCACCTTCTTCGGAGCAAGGATCTCCACCTCTTCTTCGTCAATGTCCTCCCCACGTAACTGAAGAGACTTGGCTACTCTGGCTGCGGCACTCAATTGATCTTGTGCCGAAGGATAGTGGGTCCCCGGTGCCGCCCCGGATTTGATTACTCGATCCCAGGGAAACGGAGTCTTGTCGTGCCACAACCACTTCACCGAATCCTTGTCCTTCGCATTCCAGGAAAAGGTCTTGCGAAAACCTGCCTCAGGCATGGCATCCCGATACTCGGTAATGGGATCGGTTGCGGTGTCGAACATCATGTAAACGATCCGGCCCCCCTCTGTAGACTGGACCAGAAGAAGAGAACCGTCGTCATGCTCTGCCCAACACCCATTGGCTAGAGTGTCCCTATTGATTGGGTTGTCCCCAGGGATATCGTATGTGCTCACGATTCATCCTCCGCTACCGCAGCCGACAATTCCTGAATGGACTGGCATAGAGTGTCCACCGCAGCCTTCGGGTCTTGCATGATGTGGGCAAGAGTTACCTGATGCCGAGCAAGCTCAAACACGTACTCGGCTATCTTCCTTTCCTCAATAGCCTCTACAGATAGAGGCTCAAGAATCTTCTGCACCTTTGCGATGAAATCTGACATCAATACCCCCTACGCTTACGCAAAACTTGCTTGGTCCGACTCGACTTAATCAAGATGTCTCGATAGTTGGGGAGTCGGCGAAAAGATGAAAGTTCAGCCGCAATAGCTGAGCCGGGACCGGTCAACGCAAACGTCGTGGGGGTCCCCACCTTCAACGAATAATTGATTGTCGCAAGCCCCCGAGAGGTCAGCGAGCTTGCAGTACTCACATGCACCTCCAGTAAATCCAGAGGCTTTTCCTTTGCTCGATCTAGGAGATCAAGCTGAGCATCAGACAAAAACATAAGCACTCCTTAAAAAGGACGGTCACTCCACACCAATTCCGATTCGTATTCCGGGTGTCCGTGAATTGCCAGCATGTCCTCTAGGCTATTCCACACAGACGTACTCCGCTTAGCGGTCAACCATCTAACGGCTACCGTTCCATCAGAAAACTCCACTCCCTCAAACTGAGGTTCATCCGGAGCATTTTTCTGATTAGCATCATGTGTTGCATCCGGTACGTTCCTACGAAACATCGTAAACGTCTTCAATGGTTAGTCCTCTTCAAAAGATCTTCCAACTCCCACCGGTCTCCCTCTGAAGGGAATACGGTGGTCTCCAGTACCCAACGCAACGCTACCCGCAAGGCTTCCCGGTCTTTTCGCAGGACCTTAACCTCGGTAGTGATCTGATCCACCAATGTCGTTAATTGCAAAACGGCATCGTTCAGGTCTTCCGTCATGACGCTTCTCTACCGCACACGGTACACCGGTAATTGAACGTGCCCTGCTTGGTCTTGAAGGCATTGAACACTCGCATGTTCTTGCCGTGCAACTTGTCCTGACTCGGATGCGAGCAAGAACACTGCTTGATTATTGCAATCATTTTGTCAGCCACTAGAACCTCCGCTTTCTCCAGGGTCTGTCAGCCCACCAAGTACCAAACTTAAAGCCTATTCCAGCCACTTCAGTTATCTTCTCCCCATCTATTACCCACTCTTCAATTTGTTGCAGCATAGCATTGCAGCAAGCAAGCTCAGCCTGTAGCTTCTTGATTTCTAGATTGGCCTTATCTAACTCCTCATCCACGCCCACATCTCCACAACCATATACACCGTGACAACCACCCCCACAAAAATAGCGTCACCCATAACCTACTGCCTCCTTTACTCGCTGTTCAAAACTCTCTGCAAGATTTGTAGCTTCTGCGCCGCCATTTTCTGGGGGCTCAAGCCATTCCACTAGCAATTCACGTAGACGCTTAATATCAGCATCCTGTATACGAAGCACTTCAACGTAGCTAACACATGCTCGTTCCCACGTAGCAATGGTATTACGCATACGCTTAATGTCTTCAACCGCAGCCTCCATTGCTGCACCGAGATCACCTTCCCAGGCAATGCCTTCAATAGATAGCCAAGCCTTCGCAGCCCTGTCGATAACTCCGCTCAACTGCTCAATTTCTGCGTTGCGGTTACGCACTATGGCATTGTGATTATCGAGGTGTATGCAGTGTCCTAGCTCAGAACGTAACCGCTCAACCTCAGCCTTCAGTTCATCAACCTGCTCAACTGTTTTTCGCAGATCATCAATCCATCCACCAGACGCATTTGCCTTCAACCACCCACGTTCAATCTCACGCAGCCGCTCTATTTCAGATAGGTATTCCACGCAATCTTTTACCCGTGCATCGGCTTGATCTGCCCAAGAATCTCTATCAGCCCGCAGCCGCTCGATCTCAGACTGTGCTTTTTCTTCTCCCAGCCATTCACTGAGTAGTAGGTCTTTAGCGTCTACTAGAGCACGCAGCCGCTCGATCTTAGCATCACGGTCTTTGATATCGTGCGCCATTGCATGTAATGACTCGCTCAGGATCTTCTCGGAATCTTCACTCATCTTTAGATTCTCGGTAGCGTTGCTGTATACATATTGACACGGCTTTATTGGCGGATGTGCTGAAGTGACAGCACCAGTTCTGGTACTTGCTCTTTGCGTACTGAGACCCTTCAGGATGTCCCGCCTTATTGTGGACAGGGCATCCCTTACACCGCTTGGGTACTTTTATCATGTCTCAATACCCTTTTAAGACGCTCCTCT
>Ga0115028_10000003_pt1 | contig 43643 bp, 62 predicted proteins | sample Plant_0915_D1_FD_83894 | JGI IMG/M metagenome (GOLD analysis project Ga0115028, IMG submission 83894) | Wetland microbial communities from Old Woman Creek Reserve in Ohio, USA - Plant_0915_D1 | ecosystem: Environmental > Aquatic > Freshwater > Wetlands > Sediment ... | reverse complement strand
TGGTACAACGTGGCCAATGCGGGTATCGCTTCCTTGCTTGGGACCGCATCCGGCAATACCAAGATTACCAACTGTTTCTACACGAAGGATCATTCGTGCGTTTTTGACTCTAACTGTCTGACCTGGCAGTGGAAGATCTCCATCGATATCTCCGTAAATCATGCATCGCCCATTTGCCCCGTGATAAATTATCGCTTTCATCTTGACTCCAATTCTGCGTCTTTGACGCGTTTCATGTTTATCGTATCAAATATCTCGACAACTTCTTTTTTAGTTATCTTGACGTCATATTCGCTGGCAACCTCACGCCAATTAACCTCCCACCATTCAAACGTGTGGATTTGGCATCCGATTTTTATGTAATCAAAAACGGTTATATGGATTACTTCCCTTTGTCCGATTGTTGATATTACGTTTCCGTCCCCGCATCCGAATCCGTCTCCGCATCCTAATCCTAATCCGAATCCGTCTGAGTATCCGCATCCGAATCCGTGTCCGTCTCCGAATCCATATCCGAATCCGTCTCCGCATCCGCATCCTAATCCGTCTCCGTATACGTCTCCGTCTCCGCATCCGTCTCCGCATCCGTCTCCGAATCCATATCCGAATCCGTCTCCGTATCCGTATCCTAATCCTAATCCGAATCCGTATCCGTCTCCGTATCCGTCTCCGTATCCGAATCCGTCTCCGTCTCCGTATCCGTCTCCGAATCCGTGTCCGTCTCCGTATCCATATCCGAATCCGTCTCCGTCTCCGTCTCCGTAAAAAATCATCAAAACCTCCACACGATTGATCATCAAATTTGAATCATTACTAGCCTTGTTCGTTTTGCTGTTTGCGACTCGCAGCCAACTGGCGAAGCGAGCCGACATCCTTTTTGGTCCATTTATTAAATTCGCACTGAACATGATTCTCGGCCTCTATTTGACCGATTCCAATTTTAGCGAGACTGGCCAGGGCCTTCAGATTTAGCTCGGTGTCGATCTTTTCATCGTCATCCGTTTTGTGCGATCCAATCTCGTCGACATCTTGATCGGTTATACCTAGGAGAGCCTGGGCCGTGTACCGTTCTAGTAGTTTTATCGTTGATGCTACAGCTTGGGCGGCGTTCTTGCCCCCTTTGGTATCGGGGGGGGCGCTGATGGTGCACGAATCCTGATGCCCTCCGGAGTGAGTGATACGGCACTCTACCGTCACCATGTTCGAGTTAGGAGTAGACGGTATCCATTTCAAAACGAATCCGTGAGCCGATAAGACGGGTACGACGTCTTTCATAACCGCAGGAAGGCTTGCATGTGTGAAATGGGTTGTTCCGTAATCAACTACCTTGTCGTGTCCAATCACAACCGGAAGAAGAGGTTTTACGATAGCCATTGCAGCCGTGTATTTTTTCTCAGCCTCACGTGCCTCGTATCGCTCCTGAAGGTCCATCCACTGGGCCATCATTTCAGGGGTTGGATTTCCACCGCTTGCCTGAAACAGCGCAACCAATGGATGAAGCGCCGAAGGCCGCTCAATATATGTTATTTGAGCCGGTGCCACTTCAGTTGTTTCGTGTGAGTCAGTCATTGGGATTCTCCTTTATTTCGGGTCCAAATTCGCCGCCAACTATAGATTTAAAATTCCAAAGTTGAACTCCTAGGAACTGCACAATCTCTTCTCCATCATTGTTGATGCGCGTTGCGATAGGCTCCCAATCAACTGATTTATCAACGCGCCACCATTGGTATTTCCATTTGTATCCGTGTAGAGGCATTTAAAATTCATCGCCTTCGTTTTCGGCAACCTTCCAATCCGGTGCCGTCCAGTCCACTATTGCAGGGGCCATGCCGGGCCATATTCCGGAAATCTGACAGCCTCTATAGAGGTTGATGAGGCTCTTGTACAACCGGCGCCCGGCTTCAAAAACCCACGGGGTGTTTGTCATGTCGAGCACTGCGACATCGGTGAATGTAGAGCCTGGAACAGCGTTGATAAAGATCGCGGCCGGAAGGGCCTCACCGTCGATTAGGCCGCACTGTTTCGCTCCGTCATGGTACCACGCGACCTGTGCGTGGTAGTCGAATCTAGAGGCATCCATGAGCAGTTCGCGAACTGTTGACCTTCGGGTAGTTTTCAGATCGACGATTCGACCACATTGGATATCGATTCTGCCTTTGCACTCAAGCCCGGTATCGGGATTGAACCATCGGATAACCTGCTCGCATTTGGAATCTCTGAGCAGAGACATCGCGTGTCTGTTTTTGCGAATGGAGGACGCGCTTCTCAATGCGAGATCCATCTCCTCTTGCGAGATGATTTCAACACCGGGACGATTGTTTTTCTCGAACCACTCGGCTTGATTTGCATCGCGATAATTCTGGGCCTCTTTGGTGCGAAGATTGCCGAATTTGTCACGCGCCATTTGTGCAAAGTCCGGCTGCACGATGTAGTCGGACAAAAAGCGCTCTGGCTCAAGCGTGGCGCAGTGTGTGGCACGTCCTTGGCGATACGCGTCTTTATCCGACTCCTCTTCAGGGTGGTCGATGCAGTGCCTCAAATAGGCCGGTGATACGCTGATTTTTTTCAACGTCGACCAGTTGAGCGCCTTTATTTGGCTGTATTCGGTGTGGTTCATAACTCCTCCGATTCCATTGTTGCATTATAGATCGCCATCCTGAACTTTTTCGCGATTGCATCAGCCTTGTCAGACGAAAGGCATGGCCACGTTATAGATTTCACTTGGCCTAAATAGGTGATCAGCTTTTCCTTGTCCCCGGCCGCCTCAATCCGTTTTCGCTCTGCCTCGACACGGTATGACTCTTCGCGCTTGATGCGCTCTTCTTCGGCCTTATTCTCTTGGAGTTCACGGAGGGCCTTCTCTGCCTCTTCGCGTGCTCTGCGTATCTCGGCATCGGCTTTTAATCGCTCGACCCTGGCGCTTTCAATGGCCTCAGCGTTGGCCCTTTGTGCCTCCGCAATCCGCTTTCGTTCTGCCTCCGCGCGTTCCCTGGCTTCCTTGCGGAACTGTTCTTCAATCTCCTTGAGCTTCGCCTCGGCCTTCGCTCGCTCGGCGGAGATCTGCCGCTTGCGTTCCTCGGCCTCGGCTTTCAGTCTCGCATTTTCAGCCGCCTGTTTCGCTCGCTCCTCTCGGTCCAATCGCTCACGTTCGGCTTTTTCTTCAGCATCTTTTTTCTCACGGGCGATACGCTCCTCTTCGAGCCTTCGGGCCTCGGCCTGTTTTGCTTCAAAGGAAGTTTTGGTCATGTCGAGAAGGTTCGAAAAGGCCTCTTCGCTCATGGAACCCAGGCTGTAGGATTGAGTATCAATACCGTACGGCGCGAGGGATTCCTCTCGTTCGGTTTTGAGCTTAAGGAGCCGCGCAGCCTCTTGCCGCTCTGCGAATTTCTCCTTTTCGAGGAGCTCTCTTTCGAGGGGTTCCGTGACTCCGGCGATGAAATTGTACATAGCGTCAATCAAGCGGCCCTCCACGAGGATTCCGGCCTTGAGTTCCTTTTTCTTTTTCTCCGCAGCAACGCGGATGTCACGAAGATTGAGCCTTGCTGATTTTGCAAGTTGCATCTCTTTCTTTTGAGACACGTCGGTGATTACCAACGCTCGCGTCTTTTGTTCCCACTCGGACGCCTGATTTGCGAAGGACTGGAACTGCTCCAGGACTGCTTGAGCCTTGGTCTTCTCGATTCCACTTTCGGAGGCAATCACCATTAGTTTATTTTCACGATCCATAAATTGCCCACAATCATTACATACTCCTAAATTGGCAGAGTAATGTTTAGCTTCAGTGGATCCACAATCTTCACATTTGTTATATTTTATTTTGTTTTCCATCGGTCACTCCTTGTCCAGATCCAAACACGCGGTTATTTTTATTTTAGGTCTCGCATTGGACAATTTATGTCTGGTTATTGGCCCGCCCCATTCGGATGGAATTGAGTTTGAGATCGGCTTTGCTTCGCAATGCGACGCCCTACCCCATGGAAGGAAACATAACCCAAGGCGCGTGCTGACCCATATTTTTGCGGGAATCCATTCAGCGTTGTCCATTGAAAACTGTGATTTGTACCATCTCCAACCAGGTTCCTTCGGGAGCTTTTTACGGCGTCTCATCGTCAGCCTCCAATTGCGACCAGTCGACGCAAACTGAGCAGTGTTTGTCATCGCATAGACACGCTTGGGATTCTTTCAGATAGGCGTCAAGCTCTCGGTCTTCGTGCGCCTCGTGGAGGCGGGAGAATTCGCGGTTGGTCATTTCTGTAATGGTTCGTCTCATCGGGGCACCTCGCATCTTTCGCTCCTTTGATAAAAAAACACACCCGCCGAAAGGAGTGACAGCGGGTGTGCTCGCCGTGTCGGCGGTTCCGAGTGTGATTGTAATCAGCCTGTCGTTCAGGCCTATATCACACCCAGAACCACGGACACGCCGTTGCGTATGTAAACTTGCACTTTCTATGCCTAATAATACTAAACAATATAAACATCATGGATTGGTTAACAGTTCATGTCTGCAATTAGGATTTTCAGAAATGAGAAAATCATTGATCACTTCCGCAACCCATTCAATCGTAACGTCTTCACATCCTTGCCGAATATGGATATCATCAAAAACCCAGTGGTAAAAATACTTTATGACAATATACGGCTCACCTATTGGATACTGATTTCCGTTTGCAGGCCTTGCGACATCCGTTATCAAATGATGTATCCATTTTATTCTACCTTCGTAAGTATTTACGAATTTTGCCATTTACCACTTCCTATGGCATTTTCTGTTTTTCCGTACAGACAACATTTTTATATCTTCTCTTATGGAAGATATATCATCTGCTGTTGCCCTTCTTACGGTGGTTGTCCATCCATCAGGCATACAAACCAAAGCGGGTGACGATTCGAGCTCCACAAGTCTCCTCTGGACAGTCCTTCCCTTGCCATCCCTTGTCTCGCATATCCACATGTTAATCTTCCTCCGTTTCATAAAGTTTTCTTTTAAATTTTTCCATTCTGGACGAATTGATATAGTTTTTAACAGCAAATGGAGTTATCGCAATAATCGATAGCACTGACCACAATCCGATAACTGTCAAAAACATCCTCGCAAAATCAACAAGTATTTCAGTTGTCATCTTTTCCACCTATTTTAAAAGTGCGATTGTCATCCTCATCCGTGCGCATTCCGTTGGAAAACTCTGCGAACGGGTTAAACGGATCATCCTCTGACCAGATTTGGGCTGGTTCCATTTCGAAGATTGACATGGTTCTGGCGCTTCCAACTGCCAAACTCCAAACTCCGTGGGTTCTTTTTTTTCCGTTACACGTTACAACAAACATTTTTTTCCTCCTTCGTATCCCCGTCACCACCGGCCATTTCTGGCCGGCAGAGCGGAGGCGCGAATCAGTTTTCGATTTTGAACGTTCTGTATTTACCTGTATGTTCCGTCAAACCACCCACCAGATACACAACCTCTGCACGATATTTTGATTGTGGTTCGAATTCGTCATATTTCAAATCGATAAAATGGCCGCGTATTTTAAACTCCTCTTCGCGGCGGATTAGCCTGGTTGCCGCGTCGTTAATCGCGTCCGATAACTGTTCGTCATGCGAATTGTCCCAGTTGATTTTTGTTTTTTTATTGGTATCCAGACATGTGATTTTCATATTCATCTCCTTTGTTTTTGCGCTTCGTGCGCTCGTCTCCACCTGACTTCCGGCGTCTCGTGTTTCAATCAGGTATATTTTGGGTCTCAAAATATTTGATTGCGGCGTTTTCCACGGTTTCGTTATGTTTTTCAATTGCCTCTATTGTTGTAGGGCACCATGTTCCGCACGGTATCTGTATCGGACACCCGACGCAGCAACCATCTCCGGCATTTTTCACCCAGTATTTTCTGCATATTTCCTGTGATTTCGGTCCTGGTTTTGTCATCTCAGTCTCATTTTTTGCACATTGTGCGGCCATGACCGGTACCGAGTCTCGGAGCCGGATAGGACGCGCAATCATTCGGTGATTGTTACCTCGTCAGGCATTCCGACGGTTCCGCATCCCATGCAGTGGAACATTTTAGGAAGGGCTATTTTGTCACGCTTGATCGCATATGCGATTTGCGGCAAGGTTTCCCAGTATTGGGCTCCTCCTTCGTATCTGATATACTTGGCAGCGCTACTTATTTTTTCAGCTTCCCCGACTGTCATTGTTTGATGATTTTGATTATTCATTTAAAATCTCCTTTTTTAATCGGCTCAATTGCCGCATGCCCTATTATAGTGCAAACCTAATGCCAAAACTTTCAGTGTTGAAATCATTGAGTTTTTTGACAATACAGAAAGGCAAACGTTTCGCAATATCGCAAAATTTGCATAGCTAAAGCCAAAAACATCAATGGTTTCAACTATGAAAAGTTTTATGACCTATGAAAAAAGGTAAATAAAGGCTCTGCTTGTAGTGTTTTTGTAGCAAAAACTAGGAAGGTATGCCCGGTAAATCCTCGAATAGGGCGTATGTCCTAACGGCAACCGCTTGTCCTGGCTGGGATTTAAAATCTATTATGATACGATCATCGTATTTGGATACATTGAGACCACCCGGTGCCGTATAGAGCGCCTCGGTGCCGGATGTTATCTCAATCTCGGCGAAATCTCCCGATACCACCGAGTAGAATCTAACTCGAGCGGGAGACACCTCACTAGCTCCGGGAGCCCATGCGACTACGGCCGGTGTGCACACTACCGTATCCCCACTATATAGGCCTCTAGGGGATACTCGGAACTTGGATGCGTTTCCGGACAGTGTTGCCCTTCCTGTTCTTATATCTACGTATTCGGAAGAACCGGTCGATATTCCAAGCGGGTGTCCCGACTGAAGGAGGCACCTCGAAGTTCTGTATTCTATGTCGTTTGCAGAATCGATCAGGTTTCCTATTCCTCTCCTCGAGGAGTCGAATGATCGGACTTGTCTTCCTGTCTTGAACTCTGACTCCGAAAACAAAGTCCAATCTTCATCGTCCATTTCCGAAGCGGTATCAGGTACAGTCCATAGCGACAAGTTTCCTACCATCATTTTGTCGTAACGAAGCTTGTGGAAGGAATATCCACCGCCGTAATCACGAGGACCCTTTCCAGGAGTTGCAAGGAGCTCGATGCGAACTGATGGAAATCCGTTCATAAATGTAACGAGCGAAGGATCCTTGTGAGAGTCGTGATAAGTACGGAACAACTGCTCCCATGTTACTGACCCATCATACATCCATGACACGGTTGCTCCGTCAGAATACCTCCACGCATCGAGAATTCCCCCAATAGCGTGATAGTTGTCTAGATCTTCAGACTTCGTAATTACGGCAAAATAAGGAGGTGAAACTCCGGCGTAGTCGACATCTGGATTTAGGTGTCTATACGGACTATCGTCAGGAACCAGCCCAGGCTCGAACGGACCTTGTCCGATGTAGCTGAATATCTGCCTTGCCTTGGTCCAGTTGAGCGAGGAACGGGCACTAGAAAATATAGCAGACGCATTCGACGACAACGGTTGGTCTCCGGTCCTAATACCTGCCGTTGACAAATAAAACGGACCCGGCTTGTGTTTCTCGACCATTACTGTGCTGCTTTTTGGATCTCTGAAATGTAGTTTGAAATATCAGAAACATACTGTCTACACGTTTTGGGTAGCGATTTTGCTGCAGGCAAATTTAAAGTCAAAGTGCCATCAATGGCTCCCTTGATATCTTCTGCGCATGTTGCTCCGTGGATTCCTACAAGGTCCATTACTTCACCGATGCATTTCTGAGCGTGAAGTTCAGAGCATGCTGCGTTGACAACAAACTCGGGAGTAGCGTCGATAGGAATATCAAGTTTGTCTACTGCTGAACATCCAATCGAAAACATAACAACCATCAAAAACATTTTCATTTTTTCACCTTTCATATAACCGGAAGTTCCGGTTTTGATTTCCAGTATATACCAAAAACAGGTACAGACATAGGTCCCCTATTTTCCCAAACTATATAGTTCAATTTTTTAACAAGTTCCTGCATGAGAGCGGACGAAACAGGATAGTCTGCTTGTGCTACAGAGTTCGCAATGTAAATCCATTTCGCGCAATAATCAGTTCTCGTCCTATCAACTTGAGGATGTCCTTCTAACCATACGTTGTAAACCCTGACATCATCCGAAGACGAAGCATTTCCCAAATGGGTTACTGAATATCGGATAGATTCATAGAACAGTTTTGACTTTTCTCCATATACAGAGAATCCTATTCCTGAAGATGATCTTCCAGTCGTGGCAATAAACGAATTTCCATGAGTACTGTGCCCAGATGATTTTTGATCATCTATAAATTCATTGTTCCATGAAGGCTTTCCGCTCTCAGCACCGGGTCCAATAGTTCCGCGCTGAAGCACCTGGTTTCCAAAAGTCTGAGTGAATACCTCTACCAATAACGCGGAAAACGATTCAATCTCTATTTCGGAACCAACCCATATCGGATAGCACGGATTGGAAGGCCCTCCTTTTTTTGCAGGGTCTAATAGTTGAGAAGGGGATTGCTGTAGCAAATAAGGAAACTGGAAATTTGCAGCAGGCAAAAAACCACCAGACGATAGATTCTCAGACGACATATCAAAATTGTACAATGTAGCGTCTATCGTGCCCCAAATAGTAGGATAAGATTCAATACACCCCATGTCAGGAGTGCCAGTTCGAACGAAACCAGTGATGTCAGTCGCATCATATCCTGTTACACCTGAACTTCCCGCGTCCACGCATTCGGATTCATAAGCGATTGCGTACGGCTCGAAGTGATTTGAACCTGCGAATTGAGGATCTTGGTCAATGTTTCCTGTACCGGAGAAACCTCCCTGTATGTCCGAATACTGGCATACCGTAACGGAACCTGAAATCTGCCCTACCGTATTACCATAGATGATGGAATTGTAGATACTAACGATATCGGCCATTGGAGAGCCTGCAGATATCAAACCGTTTCCACCGTTGTTAGCGATAGTGCAATTTATCACAGCAAGATTGTCGTATCCATCTCCCGAAGTCTCGATTCCGTTATAATCGTTGTCTACAACTTGCGAGTTTTTAACGGAGACAGGAAACGATGACGAACTTTGTGCTGTGAAAAATGCCGTTCCGCTTCCAGCAGATGTTTTAATTCTAATCCTGTCGAAGGAAACTGCATCGGCGTTGTCTATAACCGCGATTGACGATCCTTTGTATACGGCTTCGCAAAGCCTGAATTCTGAGTCCTCAACCTCATTAGGATCTGAAGTGTCAATGACAAGGAGACCTCCACCGGTTCCGCCTGAACATCCTACGAAAGTGCACTTCGATACAATCGCAGTTGTACCTACAAGAGCAACACCTCCACCCCCACCGACTCCTAGGGCAGTACCTGGAGCGTTGCACCCTACGAACCTGCAATTGACTATCTGGTGCTTGACTCCTAGATTTCCCTCTCCAGCGACGAAAATAGCCCCCCCATATCCTCCAGTTTTGGTGTCACAATTTTCAAACCAACAATTGAGTATCTTCCAACCATCTTGAGAATCGCAATTTATCGCACCGCCATATCCGGCAGTCGAAGACAAATCGTTTGTGCAATTATGGAAATGAAAACCATCCAAAACGAATCCGTCGCTTTGGCTTATTCCTGGCGTAACGTAGGATATGCATCCCCATGGTGTATCAACTCCGTATGCTCCCGACATGTCAATGATGGTCTTATCGGTCAACCATTGGCGATCCTCAACCGGCGCGGATGTCCCTCGCAGTGATCTCGAAAACCCTCCGTAAAGAGTTACACCTGAAGGTGGTTTGAGTATTGCCGAAGTAGTAGTGAACCTTCCTGCCTTAACATATCCGATGTCTCCATTGTCAGCGCTGAATGAAGAAAACAGATCATCAAGATTTGCAAAAGGGCTTTCCCAAGATGAACCGTCACCGCTAACAACATCCGTGTAAGGGTCGCAATAAAATCTTCCGCCAGAGTATTCGGATACAACAGTTCCACCGGTTATCGATATTGATGCTACTTCTACTGTTTCGGAAATTCCTACTATTGAATCAACCGATCCTCCCGTTACCGATATCGTTTCTCCTGTTACTATCGTCTCAACAGGTGTCGATGCTACATCGAGAAGCACACCGATGATCCTATACCCATCACACGCCCCTCTCGATGTCCAAGAGAATCCGCTTGCAACTGAAGTTGTTGTGTTGTTCTCCTGCCCAACTCCGCAATCCATGGAGTTTTGAGAAACAGACGTGTTTGAGTAGGACTCAGGCTGAATAGGTTCTTCATCCTGAATCCACATAGATCCCTGCAATATTGTCTTGCTTCCTGTCGCATTCGCAGTGAAAGACCTACTGCATAAAGTCGTTCCTGATCCTGTTCCAACAGAAGACGTGTGAACATGATTAACGCCGGTATACGAAAGCGCGTAGATCGATTGCCATGTAGCTGAATAAGAGCATGAAACGGTTTTTACACCAGTGAAACCAACGTTTCCGTGATGTATGGTACCGCGTCCGTATCTGTAACCAGTTGACTCACCTGTTCGCTCCCCTGCGTCGAACGTGTACGAGAAAGACGAAAGAGTTGTCCCTCCTATTGTAACAGTTGGAGTGGAAGGTATTGCAGAGTTTGACTGAAGAAGCGTGCAGACAACTTGATACTGACCAGATCCGCTTCCTAGATCCAGAGAGAATGAGGTCTCTCCGTATCCTCCGTTTCCGTCTATTTTGGTGATTGCCATTTGTCAGTCAACAGTCAATAGGGTTACGCCGCCGGTTCTCAGGATGTAAGGAGTTCCCGAGGATAGAGAAACTGTCGAACCATGATCAATTACTCCCACAAGCGGATCTCCGGAAATTGTATCATCATAGATGTATGCATACCTAAACGATGCCATTGTTCCACCTGACGCAGTCCATGTGAGATCTGAGGTTATTACCCAACTGACTACACCCGCAGACTCTGAAAGGCTTGTTATCGTAAGAGATTGACCTCCTGTCGTATAACCATTCCCATTAGCGATCTCTGTTATGTCTCCCTTTTCGTCGTGTGTTGACAGATTTGGAGTTGTTGCTGAAAGAAACACCTTGAAAGTATCTCCTCCATTTGCAGCGGTATCAAGGTTGATAATTCCCTTGGCAAGTTTCAACCTGAAAGAATTGAAAATCTGAAGAGTCGGCATATTACCTCCACACGTCTCCTCGGCGCCCTTCCGTCCCGACCCTTCCGTCTGAGTCAGAGAAGAACAGCCATAATTTTTGGTCAGCTTCGCAACTGTCGTATGTTCCGTATGTAATGACTATATATCCTGTTGATGGCAACTTCGATTCGTCGCAGTAAATCCTAAGCGTCCACGTCCCCGAAATATTCTCAACCTTGCAAGTTCCTTGCAACGGATTGTCTGCCGAAACACCGTTATCTTGAGAATATACCAACACAGAATAGTCTCCGCACGAATCAGTCCTAGGTACTGGATTTGTAGGGTCGGAAATATCGAAACAATCGAAATAGAAAATATCATTTACCGGAATAGATGAATAGGTCGACTCAGGTACGCAAGAAAATCCGTCTGCATTTATGGCTATTTCGTCGACGTGAACTCTGCACGAAGGAGCGTATCCGTGAATTGAATTATCACCAGAAACAAGATACGAAATCTCGATGATATTTTTTGTAAGATCTACCTTCTGTTCGGTGATAAGCACATTGGAAGATTCAAGCCCAGCCTTGTGTGTGTTTGGATAGTGAGCCATAGGGTCTGTGATTAGAGATTCCAAACCAGATTGGGACCTGAACCGTGACGATATCAAAAGAGATCTTTTTTGAGTGACCTTTTTTTGCCCAAGCCTGTAAAGCAGAGAAACGAAATGATCTGTCAGTTCCTTGAGATCTGTGTTCGACTTATCGACTGCGTTTGTTATTGAATTGATAACCGAACTTGTTCCACCTTTAGGAGACGAATCTTCATATCCAGAATCTACGTACGAACCACCCTTCAAAACGAACAACGAAGGTTCAAGCTTAAGAGAGAGTATCTCCCTGTCCACTACAGAATTTACGTCTCTATTTTCGAATACGATCTCTCTTGTCTCATCGTCTCCAATTAGGAATTTTTTTTCATCGGATATTTTGAGCTCTATTCGGTTGAATATCGGCTGAACTAAGTGATCTTCTTCTACCGATTCTTCCTCTATTAGGTCTGATGATCCTATAATTCTTCCTCTGTTTAGCGCAATAGATGCGACTGGATTACCGTATTTTCTGAATCTCCAAACGAATTGATGACTTTGAAAACTGTAATCCTCGTACATTCCTACACCGAACATTTTAAGTACGGTATCGAGCTCTGTTTTTATGACGAATGATTCCCTTGGAACTACTGGGATCAGTGATGCTATAGAATTGTCAACCAACGAATACAATGAATCCCAATCGATAAACGATTCTATGGAACTGTTCACTCCGAAAAAAGGAATGAAATATCGTCGCTCATGCTGTGGAATCCATAGCTCGGAACTTTCGAACCCCAGAAATGCTTGGATAACATCAACAACCGATTCGCAGAAAGACTCTCTGAAAATAGTTATTCTGAAAGGATCATCGGTGTCTTGGTTGTAAGCCTCAGCTATTTTTTCAGGGTCGTTTATGTCCTGTTTTTCTGAGTCTGAAGGAAGAGAGTATGCAGGTATCGAAATGAGGCATGAACCATACGCAACCGCGTCTCTATCTGAAGTTCCGATAACATTGGCATCATCAGACACTTCCAAATATCCATACCCATCAACATAATGCCACGAATCAACATAAGACGTATATTGTCCTATCTTTACTTTTGTACCGGAAACAAACTGCTCTGGATTTGTTCTTGAAACCCAAAAAGTGCAGTCTGGATAAGAAGGATCTTCGCACGCATATAATTTACCGTTAGAATCTATCCTCCCTTTTGCATCAGTAGGCAACTGAGAAAGTATGTCAGTTACAGGATGATTTATCCAGTCCCATCCTAAAAAATATTCAGCACAAAACATGTCCTTCGCTGCGTTGAAATTTACCACCTCAGGTCTCTGGCAAAGACCTGCTGCAACTGTATATCCGTGGTTGGATACGTTCCTTCCTTGTACAATTATCGGTACCGATGTAATTGGATCTATTCCACCTATGTAAGCAAGATAGATAGATTCCATAAACTGGAACGACTCATCTGTTTTTCCAGGAACAAATGGAGCAGTATCCATAAACGGAAAGTCAGAAAACGTTGCATCTAGCGGCTCAACTTCAGTATCTATAAAGTCTATGTTGTAGTTGCATTTGCTTCTATACTTTACAGGAAGTCTGTAAGAATCAGGAATATGCGGCAATCCAAGTCCAAGTATTGCCTGAAGTATTCCCCCTGCCATTGACCACTTTCCGAATTGAGGTGCATCATATTGTTCATTCCATACTAAAAAAGCATTTCCCCCTCCAGTGGTCTGTTTCAAAAACCACATTGGATTAGAGTTGCTAGATGTGTCAACGTAGGACTGCTTTACTGGATCCATACCCGAAAACTCGTATGAGTTCACTACAAAATATTCGTGGACAAGTCCGACATATTCGTTTCCTGATGTTCCGTCTCCAGTATTCTGATTAGTACCTGACGCACCATTTGATATGTAATACAGATGAAGGTTGAACAGTTCCTCATTCAATGCCTCGGCAATTTCGGCAGTAGTGTCGAACTGAACTACTTCGCCTTTTCCGCACAACCATATAGGTTTAACTGTCCATTTGCCTGATACGTATTGAGGCAAAGTAGCTGTCGCACCGGAAATTGCCTCATATTCGTACAGGTATAGATGCGGTTTTTGTCGTTTACTTACTATATCTTCCCATGATGTTCCTGAGTCGCCCCTACAGAAGGTATACTTACCTAAATGACCAACTATGTTATCTGTAACCTCGTAACTAACTTTGTTTTTTAGAGCGTCAAAACAAGGATTGATCTTTACTTGTGTTACTCCCTTGTCAGTTGTTATCGACTCTGAAACTATGCCGCATCTTGAGCTCTCAAGTACTATTATAGGGTTTCCAAAATCATCGTGATAAAACTGTCCATCAGGTGTGAGCGGAATGGCCCAAAGATAGCAGTAGTGACCTATTATTGTTTGCGGAACATCTGCAACTATCTGGTGTACTTGCTCAATCGCATCAACGAAATGGTATTGGGGATTTGACCTGAACACTCCTCTTGCAAGGATGTCTGCCGAATAATCTGGATACGATCCTACAGAGGCCCCGTGGACCGCAATGCACTCGTGTCCTATCCAAATATACCTGTAGTCTCCAAGTGACGTTATTCTGTCGTATAGAGGCCCAGAGCCAGACAAACCGCTCTCCTCGTGAATGGCAATCAGTTCGTCTTCTTTGCTTGCGCTCCCGTTAAGAAATCCCCACCCATGAACCTCATCATCCAGATCTGCTATTCTGTGCAGACCCTCGATTCCCCATATCGAATCACCGTCGACGATATGGGGCCACTGTGCTCCAAGTTGCTTGTCAAGTATTTTAAGCGACCATCCAGAAACGTCAGCGAAACCTATCGCACCAGTTTTGTATGTTTGGTTTCCAAGTTCAGGATGAAGCGTGTCGAACATCAGCGCATCATACGCACAATATCGGCTTCCTGTATTTGCCTCTCCGAATATCCTTATGCGAGCGTACGATGCGTCAGAATCAGTTTCTGGGTTGCTCAAGAGTCCTACCAAGGCATTGTCGGAACAAACGCCCCACGGGTATCCCGCAACGATCCAAACGTATGCTATTCTGCACCCTCCGGACGAAATAAGTGATTTGTATGTGTGTGCCATCATTCACCGACTGATACGTATGTCTGAGAAGGGGCTGTAATCAAATTCATAGTTACGTTGTACCTCAATCTGCCCATAGGCATAGAAACCGCATCTCTCCACGATGGTCTTCTAGAAGGGTCGAAATTGCAAAAAACGTAGTGGCTCCCTGAATAGAAATCAACGCTTCCGCTGTTGTTCCATGCCTCGGAAATATCGACAGCGTCTGCGATTGCGTTGTTTGCATCTTGATAGTACCAGAATCCCTTTGTGCACGGATGTTCCGGAAAGGTAGGCGTTGACTCTATAGCTCCGTTAACGAATTCATCCAAACACCTATCTATCTCTATTTGAGTCGAACAGAATTCCCTTCCAAGCCTGTATGCCTGCTCATGGTTGAAAATATGCTTTCTGTCTTTGTGAGCTGCTCCATTGCTTACACCTGCGATGGAACCGTTAACGGCAGTGGCCCCTATAAAGCGCCGGTTCTCATCTCCTCCCCAGGCGGATTGATCTGCAAAGTGAAACTCTGGAAACCAAAAAGACTTTGGAGTATACGGAGCAGTCTCCCATTGGAACGCTGTAAATGAAACATCTGTGTCGAATCCAAGTTCATTCATTAGATTCGTGTTGACCCAAGAAAGAGTATCTGAAGAACTAAGAGATATGCTCAACCTTAAAGAATCTGACAGTTTTATGTCATCAAACTCAGATGTCTCTCCCGACATTGCCCTGAGCAGCATTATGACATTCGCATACACACCTGATTCAATAGCATAGTCGTTTGTCCCGATCCTGAAATCAACTCCGGAAGTGTGCTGAATATGCTCAACCGGTCGCATCAATAGTGGTCGTATAGTTGTAACCATTATGCAGCCTTCGAGAAATGGGGCTCACCAGATCGTTGAGCCCTATCATTTTCTTTTGCTATTAGACCAAATGCTTTGGATGAATCATCCATTGTGATGTTAACATTAACCGATGGATTTTCGGCCCTGTTGTAACCTCCTGAGTACTGTCCTGCCGTTGCAGAAGGACCTATTGCGGATACCGCAGTCGCACCACCAGCTCCACTCGAACCACCGTACGATGCAGCGACTGCCGCAGCAGCTATAAACGCTGCTGATGCGATTCCGTGAGTAACCATACCGAGGATATCTGGATATGAAGCAGCGGCCTTTGCTGCCTCAACAACAGCACCTATAACACAGTCAATGTAATATAGCGTTGCTTGGGCCTTGGACATATTCCTGGTGCCCTCTTCGTACGCTTGAGCGACAAGCCCTATAGAGCTCCTCAGGCTCATCCATGTGTCAGTTAAAGTGTCTGCGTTTTGGTTAAGCCTTTTTGATCTTGCCTCCCATGAAGACGCGTATCTCTCTTCGGCCTCATACTCAGCAACAAACTCTTCTAGCCGAAGCTCCATTGAGTCTCTTAGCTCCTCTTCCCACTCGAGTCTTTTTTTATGATTTTCCTCTTCCAGCTCTATTTTACGCGTCTCGTTTTCGATGTATGCGTCGATGTACGCGTTATGTGCCTCGGTACGAGCGTCATATGTTTCGGTACCGTATCGCTCTCCGCCTTGGGCTCCGAATGCCTCCAATTCGGATATGGTCATAGACGATGGACCACCCATTAAATCAGGCTGAACGTCAACTCTATCTCCACCCATAGCCTCAGCAGCATAGCCTTTGTATTGATTCCAAATCCTGTCAGCTCTTTGTTGGGCAGTCTCCTCTTTTCGAGACCCTCCGGATCCACCTTTTTTAGGAATTTCGTTTGCGCTTGGAATTGTTGAAGTTGAAGGCATTCCTGCATCTGCCTTTTTCTTATCTACGATCCCTTGGTACATTGCGATCTGGTCTCTTAGCGCAAGTTCTTGTGCGGCAACGTCTGAAAAAGCAGCACGAGCCAGAAGGGATATCCTCTCGAGAGACCAAAGCCAAGCCTTGGTGCTTTCAGTCAAACCGGATAGCTTAGAAGCCATATCGTCCATTGCCTCGATAATAGGACCGAAGATTCCCTTTCCGAAAACCATCCTTGTAACGCCTTCTGCTACTGACGTAAACATATCCCCGAAAGCATTTTTTGCTGCTTCGACAGAGCCTGAAAGCGTATCTATCTCTACTTCAGCGTCACCCCATCTTTCTCTTAGTTGAGAAAGTATCTGCTCGCTAGCAGACATCTTTTTGTTGGTATCATCAACAACAATACCAAGGGGCTTTAGACCTCTATCGCTACCACGAATCAAAGCCGTGGTTAGAGTGTCCATAGCTTGAGGACCGTCGATCATTAGTTTGTCGGATAGATCTTCAGCCGCCTTGGCCATTATAGCAAAATCGTCTTTTGTAACTTTAGCTCCTGCAGTAGAAAACTCGTTCATACTCTTTACTAGAGCCTTTGTTCCTATCTGCAATTTAGATTGAGCATCAGCGTAGTTTATGATCTCCATATTCACAGACTTCATGCTCTCTATGAGCGCATCTGTCTCTTGAGCCTGCTGTAGTATTGCACCTGCAAGTTGCATTGTGAGATCAATGGCAGACTTCAACGATGCGAATCCACCAGGACCAACCGCTGTACCTATTCTTAACAGAACATCTGTTACAGCCATTAAATTTCCTTAAACTCAATTAGTCCGTGAATCGGAGTAAATTGTGCAACAATGTCTGGGAATTTTTCCCTTACCTTGTCAGCGGCTTCCCTCATAGCTACGTTCACCGCGAACATTTTTTCAGAATACAGTACGTTGTCTTTACCATCAACACTCGGGTCATTATTGACCCTGAACGTTATTGCAAGACCCGCTGTCACTTCTATTTCTGATTTCCTTGATTCGCTCATTTTCAGCCATTTGAAGACCTGCGTCCAATGCTAGAACTGCACTAACTATTATTGCCGGTATTCCATTTGGGTAAAGATCACTTATTGATTGACCAAGTTTTGACCACCTGTGAGCTTCGAACACTTCATCAATTATCGGAGTTTTGTATAGAAGTGCAACAGGACAACTTTCTAGAAACAGTTGTGACTCAGTAGCGATTGATGGTGGAAGGGCTACGTTGGATACGTCACGCCTACCCATTCCTATTTCGAATCGCTCTACTCCTCGCTCGCACTCTTTGTTTCTGTCGAAGCAGACGCTGCAACGAAAGCGAGAAGGCGGCTCGCGTGAGTTTGCCAACCATCCCGCGATGAGAAAGGGACCGTAGATCCGTTTTTTCCCTCCCTCTGCTCTATGCAATATAAAGCTATGTCTTTGACTATATCAGTTCCTAAACTGTCGATAGTATCATCTGAAAGAGTCTTGTCTTCGTCGTCTCTCTCTATAATTATGTCTCCTGCATTTTTAACATCACTTACGCACGCTTTAAAAATCATTCTGTGATGTATGGAGGAATCTCGAGCACCGTCGATAAGCTGAACCATTTTTTGAGGCAACGGTTTTACCTTAAATATGGTTGCTACATCTGCGCTTTCCTCTATCCTACCGTCCTTTCCGACTCCAATATCGGAAAGATTTCTTGTTGCTATATATTTTCTAACACGCTGAGGTTTTGAATCCATTAGTCTTATGATTGCCTCATCATATATTGAAACCACAAGCGTGTCTTCGGTTGTTCGTTTAGTTATCATGCAGCCTCACCGCTGATTCCGAAGTAGATCGGAGATGTTCCTATTTCGTCGATCTCATCATGAGAATTTATTCCACCAGAAGATCCTGTCAGTGTGAAAGTGCAGTCAATGATCTCGCTTCCTGGGTTAACGGTTGGCTCACCTCCAGGCATGATATGAGCGTTTTGCATCATGAATCCCCATGCAGGATGATCCAGATCTCTTGTAGGCTGAATAAGTTGTGCACACATAGAAGTATTTGCTCCTGATGCGCCCGTTAGTATACCCATCTCGAAGGCTGTGTCACCGTTGAATTGGCAGTGCACTTTCATCGTGGGATTTCCCTGGATTAGCATGTATCCAGTTATTCCGCCTATGTTTCCTCCACCTTCGTTGTACAGAGGTTTAACAGTGATGGCCAAATTGATGGTTACGTCGATGACAGCCTTTGACACGAGAACTATGTTGCCGCTATCTGATGCTGCCTGAAGAGAGAATTCCAGATCGGGAGTAACCACTCCGAATTTAGCTGAGTCGTTGAAAGAGTCGGCAGCTATCGCGTCAGCCGTAAGCGATATCGGAACACCATGGAACGTGCACGGAAAAATTGGAAACGGATTGCTTCCCGTTATCACTATGTCCCCTACGCTAGCCAGAGCGCAAGCTTCGATGTGTTGAGCAAAAGATCCGTATGCTCCATTGAATCCCTGAGTATTAAGAATGAACGATAACGTAACATCATCAGGAACCTTGTACGCTTGTGATGTAATCGGTGCCAATGTATGCATCGGATTGATAGCGTGCCCAGATGTTGATGCAGCAGACATCCTTACATGAGGAGTAATAACAGCACCTGCAAGCGAAGATACAAAAACAGGAACATGAACCCCGTCCTCTCTCTCTACGAGAACGAACTGCCCTGCACCGGTAACGTTTGACGTTTGAGTAATCGAAGAAACGGTAGGCGATCCAGTTACCGTTGTTGCACCTGTAGATACAGCAGCATTCCATCCTGAAGACTTCAATATCTTAACGAGATCAGGAGTACCGCCGTTTACTGTTGATCTTCGAATCCTAAAGTCAGCGGTGAACGCGTTCTCTTGGCATCTTATGATAGCTATTGGTTTCTCTAAAGTCAGAGGATTCTGATGTCCAGAAACATGATTAGGAACCAAAAGATGTGAGAATTTGAATGTAGGAATCTTCTCGGGTCTCGTGCACGAGTATGCTCCCGGTGTTCCCAACGCTGACTCCACCGCCATGCGGAGTTGATTTCCCTGTCCGCCTCTTGCCGGTCCGGCCATGATATGCCTCCTCTAACTTGTAAAATCTACCTCGGCCTGAACGGCCAATGTTATCGTGTAAAACCGGCGCAAATCCTCGCCGGACTTTTCCTGTGTGATTACAGCGTCAGACTTTGGAAACCGCAAAGAAACGCCGCTGACTGCGCTTGGATGCGTTCTAAAATACCACTGAATCTGACCAGTGTCTTCTAGCGCCGCAGCATCCCACTTTGGAGACTGCGGATACGAAAAAATAATCTCTACATCGAAGGAAGGATGCGATGTGTTGTTGCCTATCTGAGCGTCCCCAACGTTGACCGGTGTCATGATTTGAAATTGTCTTGTTCCGGCAGAAGACATCCTGATGTCTTGATTGTCGTTACCAGCCTCGAATTCTACGAAACGACATCTAGGGTCAACGGCGCGCTCGAGCTCGATAGAGCGTATATTGAGCGAAAGTTCCGCTCGAATCGCATCCCAGATCTCATTTATGCGGGCCATCACATAAACCTGTGACTCTCAAAGAACGCGTTGTGTGTTTCGATTTCATCTACGTCAACTGCCTTGTCTTGATCGTGGTCTGTCCAGATAGGAAGCTTCGAAACTGACTCTAGCCATTGACCCCAAACCTCCCGAGCAGTCTTCAGTTCGAATTCTTCTGCATCCCCAGAGCTCTCCAAAACCATCAAGCGCGCATAACGTATGAAGCCATCCTGCACCATGTCTGAATCAACTATTCGGTCGATATCAAATCCTCGGCTAGACATATCGGTACGGAAGCGGCGCCGTGCCAACTCCTCGAATCGCGTTTTGTCCCTGCTCTCCAATCGAGAGTACTCGGTAGGATATAGCGTTTCAAACTCCTCCCAAAATAAAGAAGATGAGAATGCATTTTCACCGATGAAAAACCACTGTGAAACGTCAGGGTCAGATGTGTCTGATTTCCATACAACCTCTATTTCCATTCCCTTTGGGTAAACAGTAGTGTCTTCAAGGTCGAGATCATACGTTGCGAACATTCCAATAACCGGTGATTCGTCAGCATGAGCGAAATTGAGCTCCTCGATCAAAACAGTACGCGTGTCGGAATCGTACGAAATTACCTCTCGTACTTCTTTGATCTCTCCGTCCGTTCCGATGAGTATTCTATCACCAGGAAGAAGAGGGTCTGAACCTGTAGCAAGCACAATTGAAGTTGCGTGCGCGACTGAAGCAACGTCTAAGATAGCCCCATCGTACAACGTTGCATCCCCTGATCCTGGATCTACATCAGCACCGTTGCTGTCAGTTACCGAAACAGAAATTGCTGATATATTCTCAAAATCCCACGATTCCGGAATCTCAAATCTGAGCGTTGTTGTGGCTCCGTACTTCAGAGTCTTTCCTTTTGATGCAATTGTCATGGCATAAACCCGTGATGAATAAGGTTAAAAAACGAATACGCCCCAGATGCTGATGTTGATATAACGCCAGCTTTGGACACAAGGAAAGCGCAAAGCTCTAGAGTTGTAAAATATGAACTATATCCAGACGCCGGAGATGGAGAAGTATATGACGCATAGGTTATCTCCTTTGAGGACCAAGCTTGAAGCGACCCACCTGGTGTTCTGTACGATGCAACTGCATCATCAGAAGAAATCTCTACATAAAGGTAGTCTCCAACAGAGCACGATATCGATTCGGTTAGGTCGAATATATTGATACCTAGTTCTGCCTCTTTCTCGCCCAAATCCTCAATCAGTGTTGTTGCTCCCGACGATGTGCCAGCATACAAGGCTATTTTGCATGAACCCGCTTTGTTCGCTCTAATACCAACGCGCTCAATATCGCACGATGCAGGGATGTATATCCGGCCTATGTATGCGTTATCTGCTATGCACGGGCTGAACTCTCCAGTCAAAGCGCATCCTGCAATACGATTGGCCATGCGAGTTGCTGATACTATCAGGTCAGCAAGGCGAGCCCCTCCATATGCCTCGTGATGGACTCCATCTGAATATGCCTGGGTGTTCGTGTGGTCTATCAACACTGCGTCAAGGTCTTGGTCGACTATTTTTATTCTTGAAGAAGCTCTGCTTCGTATGTTTTCATTAAGGGCATCACGAAGAGCTTCCTTTCCAGAATCTAAAAAATCAGGTGCTACCGTGAGGAGGCACACCTTATCGAACAATCCGAGTGCATTATTGATGAGAGTAGTCAATCCCGATATTGAAGTAGCTGTTTCAACCTCGTATTCGCAATCGTTCCATCCCGCATTGATAACGCACCATGATGTTTCACCGTCAGGAAGAGAAAGAGCTGCTTCAGTTGTTGCCCATGCCGAGTTTATCTGTGCGATGGTATATGTAGGATGCCCGCAAATGCTCACGGAGCACCTCTCAACGTCCCTTATTGCCGAAAGAACATGATACTGAGGAGAATTTGCGTAAGACGTGGAATGTCTAGAGTCTCCACTAAACACCAAAACGTTGTTGAGCGGAGGAGCTTCATCAGTTACGCACGCGCAAAGAGCTAAAGTAGCTAGTTGAGTATACGCAGAAAAATCAAATGAAGCAGTGAATTCCAAGGTTGCATAATCGGTATACTCGCTCAGGTTTCTATACCAAACAGACTCACCGGCCATCTGATCCCTGTACGCAATGCATGCTGTTTGGGATGCTATGGCAATTATGTAATTAACACCAAGTTCAAAATTTGGAGAACTGATGTCGATATACATATAACCAGTTTGAGATGTTGCAACACCAGCCTGAATGAGAGTAGATGCGCTTTCCCCTCCGTCCTCGTATACAGACCATTTAAACTGGACACCATTTTCAACGCACAAAAAGCACGCAAACCCAATTGTTGATGATTTGGTGCATGTTGCCTTTGCAATCCAAACGTGTGTATTATCGATACCACCCGCAGATTGAGTTGATGTATTTGGTTGTCCGAAAAGTACGGTCATTTCATACTCCGTGACCGATCATTGGAGTGACATACACGGAAACGTCATCTGTACCGCCTCTAACGAACGAAAGCTTTCCACCCGAAAGTGTCTCTGTATGCGGCCAGATTGCTCCTTCTGGGATATAGGTATCAGTAGTTGCGGCTGATGGAGCGGAGCCGTGAGACATGTGCACGCCTCCAGCACCCTTTTGCGTTATCCAATACAATTGCCCAAGGGTTAGGGCCGAAGTCTCAGCATGCGATGCGCCTGCAGTAACAACAATTGCAGTGTCCGGTGATCCGTGCATTTGCTGGAAAGATTTTGAATCATTTGGAGTTCCCACGATTTACCCCCTTTTCTTCTTCTTCGTATTCAACAAATTCTTCGTACAGAATATCTTGAGGGTACCCATTCAAAGGAATCTTGCTTTTATAGTGCCTACCAAACTGCGTTAGCAATTGGGCGGCAATGGCATATTCACAAGAAACACAAAGAGAATTGTCTACTTCGAGAGTTTGGTATCTGGTAAAAGTGTCCTTTCCCATTCGTCGAAACTCGTCCATCTTGGTGGTTCCGATTTTCTTTCCGCTTGGAAGTCTATTTGTCCTGTCGGTAACAACCTCGATTTTGTCTCCAGGCTTAGGATCCCTCAATCGTCCATCTTCTTTGATCTTCAAAACTCTAAGCTTCCATACCCTCCTAGGTTCAGTCGATCGCTTCTCTGGATTATATCGTCCTCGATCTGCCTCTTTATTAAGCGTCTCCAGGATCAACTGTCCGCCTCTGTTGCGATGAGTTATTGCGTCTGTTATTGACGGCACAGGAACGCTATTGAGTTGATTATTAATAACCTCAGACTTTCCTTCAGTCGTAGGTTGTGCAGCGATTGCGTCATAATTCAAATCTGTGTCTTGGTCTTTTTTTCGTCTGGCCATAGTCCCAAATCCTCGCAGTTGTGTTCGGCGCAAAACGCCGGTTTTACGCTGTGTATAGAACAGCGATTTTCGTTATCCAAAAAAGGGCATTGTCCCTTGGTTATGTCCAACAAATTACCCGTCAAGTTGTACTTTGAAGAGAACTCAGATTCAGAAATTGACAGGTGATCAGATATTCTTGAAACGTCTTCTTTTTTTATGAGAACAAAGGCGGATACCACCGAGGGGATCACTTTTTTTATATAATCCCCTCGGCAGCAATTACCGCACAAATTGCATTTGTGGGCTGACGTGCCCAAGATCAGTAACCTTCTACTTCTACGACAAGGGCCGCATATCCTGACACATCGGTATTGTCAGGAACTAAGGCAAGAGGAGCTCCATCTGTAGTCGTGTCAACCCATCTCCCTTTGATAGCGTTGGATGCAGATGTATGGCCTACTCCATCGGACATTGCAGTGCCTGACAGTTCGAGTTGAAGACCAGATGATTTCAGAAATTTCCACGAAACAACCGCATTCGTGAAGCTTGCACTCAAGTCCCATGGAATACCTGTCGTGAGATCACCGTCGGTTGGCATGGTTAGGGAAAATGTTTTTCTCCTTCGCCTAACCCCAACTGGCCCTTCATCCCTAAGAAGAGTTGCTGAAAACAATACAGCAGTCATTTTTTCAATTCCTTTCTATCACGCGGTCAATCCGCTGATTTTTGCGTTCCAAGAAGGCATGTCAGTAAGGACGTTGACCCCTTGAACGAAGTTGTAGAGCTTTTGGTACGCGAGAACGCCAGCGCTCTTGTCTTCCATTTCGAACGGAAGCCATTTGTATCTTCCCCACGTTCCCTTTCGAAGAACCTCAGTAATGGTAGTTGTCATACCAGGAACAACGATCACGGGAATTCCCTCGAACGTAGTTGTGCGTCTCATTCGTCCGGAATCGATCGCCCCAGAACCGTCGGCAGCAACAGTCATCGGAAAATTGGAATCGTTGAGCTCAGTACCGGTGTTACCACCGGCAAACCTGGTGATGCGCTTCCATTGTCCGAGCGGTGCGTAGATAAGCAGATCTTCGAATGATGCCTCTCCGTATGTAGTAGACATAAGAGCTGCAATCGTGTCCTCGAGCATGGTCCGCGTAAGAACCGCAGATCCTGCTGCGTACTCATACGAAGCGAGTCCGTAAGTTGCACGGCTTAGATTTGCATCGCTAAAGTTTCCGGAAGAATCAACCATCGTTTCCATATCGGAAAGGCAAGTAGTGTTGATCGCGTTGGCGAGAGCCCTGGCAGCGCGTTGGAATTTAGGGTCGTTCGTTATTGCATCTGCAAGTGTCGACCCTTGGACTCTTTCACCTTCACCCATTGCGTACGCTTCGAGGAGTTTGTAAACTCGCACAGAATCATCGAACGCATCCTTGTTGAACGTCATGAAGACTCCGCTGGCGGACTCAGGATCCTTCATCGGGTCATCATAGGAAAACGTTCCTGCGTTGGAAGTGAAAGAGTATTCCAACGGAATTTTGATTTCGTTTCCGATGCGGTTCGGTCGATCTTGGAAAAGACCACCATTCCTAGCATCGTCAAAAATGAATGTGTTGAGGTATACAGTAGACCTCATGAGCGGTTCAACGCTGTCGGTCAAGAACGTAGTATCAACATATCCGGGAGCAGTCATGTTTTAAACCTTTCTGGGCTACCACCCTTCCGGTGCTTGCCCTCCGTGAGTAGCTCGGTATTCTGCGAGCTTATTCACTGCGTTTTTTGTTTCTTCGATGGACGCCTGTTTTTTGTTGGATGTGTATCCAGTCCTCAAAATGGACTTAATATCTCCCCAATTGTCGGCGCTCGAATTCGCCGCTCGTCCACCTTGCGGAGGATTAACGGCAGGACTGAACGGAAGATTTTCAAACAGAGACGGATCCGATTTTTTCAAACCTTCGAGATGGACACTCATGTCGGATTCAGGAGCAAGAGATATGAGCTCAGCTAGGAGGCCCTTTCTCTTCCATGGATCCTGAATTCCGGCAACCAAAGCCTCGGCCTTCGCAAGCCTCACATCTGCCGCTGCCTTGGCTTTCTCGGCTGCTATCTCATCCTGCATCTGCTTTTTGAACGCCTTCAAATCCTCTTCGGTCTTGATTCGAGCCTCTTGTTCGGCTCGAGCCTTTTCGGCCTCTTTGGACTTGTAGAATTCAATCTCTTTTTGTAGTGCTGACATTTTGTCGAAAATGCCATGTTCTCTAGCCCCATCTCTCCAATCAAATTTTGTTTCCGTCGTATTTTCGTTTTTCGGTTCAGTCTTTACTTCGTCAGGCATTTTTAGATTCCATCGGGCAGCGTTACCCGCCACGGTAGGCCCGTTTCATCTCATGGTGCGTGCGCTTTTGCCGGTCGCGTCCGGAACGCCCCATGTCGGCGCATATCGCGCCTATTCAATCGGCCACCATGGCCGGTCGAGTTCTATTTTATTTTTCTTAGCAGAAAGGCCTTATATGCCTTTAGTCTTTTCCCAGTTGAGTTTTCACCGCGATGATAACGACAATACGAACAATTGATCTCACCAATGTTCTCAAGATAGTGCTTTCTCATCTTTCGATAAACACTACTGTTCGAAGTTGTTTTCATCTCGTTGGTGTTCATTTTTGTGTTTGCAGAAATTGGTGGAAAAGCATTCCTATGCCGCTCACAAGTTTTTCATTTTCTGACAATTCGTTCTCGCCGAGAGCATCAAGTATGAGATGGACAAGCTCGTGACAAAAAACCCTTCCCTGGGTATCCCAAGGAATGTTTCCGTTTCTGTCGTATGTCGAAACCTTCACCAGCGCCCTATCGTACCAGCACTTCCCGGCGCATCCGTTGTCAATCTCACCGTCAACCTTCTCAACTTTGAACTTTATTCCAGCGAGCTGAAAGGATGACGGGATTTGCCAATCTTCCGGAAGGGCCATTGTGCTACCGTTGTCGAATGTTACCTTTTTGGGTTTTGTCATTTTCTTTCCAATGTCATTCTAGCTGCAGCGTTCGTATGGTCTAGATTTTCTAGCAACTGCGCGGTGCGCTTTCCAATTGGATATTTGAACCCTACATCCTTCTGCTTAGAAACAGGATACGGAGCGTCTGGACCTCCAGAGAAATCTCTAACTCCACCTGGTGCTTTTTGCTCTGCTATGTGTTGCGCAACTATATCCATGTATTTTTTCATGCACGAGCGCAACACTGCCGCAGCAGTCTCCCTAGACCACCTTTCGGTTCTGTCGAATCCTTCGACTGCTGATGCAGATTGTCTAGCTACATCTCTTAGTGATTTCCCAGAAAGTCCCAATTCTTTTCCCAATGCTCGAGCAGATTTTGCGGCAGCTTTTTTTGCAAGATTTAGGGCCTTCTGAATTCTTTCGTCGTATTCGTAAGCGGCAATCTTAGAAATCTCATCGAGCTCGTCAGAAAACAACTCACCGAACCTTCTCCCATGCTCTCCAAGGTAATCCAATACCTCAGCGTTATTTGCATCAGAATCGGAACGATCTAAACCTTTTAGGTGCACGCCTGTGTACTCGCTTCCTGTTTGGTTTAGTTGCTCAAGTATCGAAATTATTGGAGCTAACTCCGGACACTTAAGCGTAACAAATGCAACCATCACTCATACTCAGCGTATTCACACCGGCATCTGTCGCCACCGTCACACGATGCAGCTCCAACCCAACCTATCGCCTCTTGCTCTGCTACCGTGCCAATGGTCCCACCGAGGCGGATACATGTCTCACACGAAGCGTCGTCGTCCTCACAAATTCTAATCAACTTTGCATCTCTTCCGAACGATGCCTTGGCGTATTCGTGGTTAGCACGTCGAGCCGCCATTAATAGACCCTGTTTAGAATCAAAATCCAAAAGGCGTTGTAGCTCGGCTTCGAACTGTGGTGTACCTGAAGGAATCTTTGAAATTCTGCTTAGGTACCCAACTTGAGCTGCCCTTTGTTGAGGCCATGGTTCGGTGATTCCGTATCTGTCGAGTATTTCTCCTAGTTGCGCGACATTTAATTTTCCTAGTTCAACAAGAGAAGGAAACGGATCCAATTGAGGAACGGGTCCTCCGTATCTTTGAATCGAAGGTGCAAGAAGCTTATTTCCTTCATCGTTGAACACTCTAGAGCGCTGCGCAGGAGTCGCCCCACGAAGTGATCGACCACCTGGAGCTCGTCCTCCCCTACTCTCCCTTGGCAGCCTTGGCATTTTTACGGCGATCCTTTGCTGCGTTGAATTCGGATTTGGGAGTGCCGATCTTGGCGTGTTGCCTTAGCTCTGCGCGATCCATTTTCGCAGCCTGTTTAGCAATTGATTTTCTTCCGGAAGACACTGCCGATAGAATCCTGGGAGCGATTATTTCTGTAAAGGCCTGCTTCACGCATGCCGCCCTAAGACCTCCCATTGCGAAAAGCCAAATATCATCTCGAACGCCATTAGTCGCCTTCTCAATGGCCGTTGTGGTCATTTCAAAAAGGCGCTCATCAACCTTCCAAGCCTTCCACGAGTTAAGATCTCGTGACTCTGGATTATTCAAAAGTTCATCAATACGCTTTCGGTATTGCTCTGCGTAATCATCCGTAATCTCGTCAAGCTCAGCGTGCATATCTGCAATTGCAGAAGATAGTGACTCACTCGACATCTTGTGTCTCTTCTTGTTGAGTATCTTCACCTTGTAACTCAGTTACATTTTCAACCTTGGGCTCTTCCTTATCAAGTCCCCTGTAGTCTGGATCTCTTTCAGCGAGCTGCTCAATCCACGCAATAGCGTCCTCTGATGTCCTGAATCCCATGGCCCGTCGAACTGCCTCAACCTGGTCTATAACCTCTAGAGATCGGGCCTTTTCTATGTCAATAAGCATAGTGCTCATATCGGTTGGTACTTGATATTGTCCAGGTGTCCAAACAGATCTAACACCCGAGAACATAGACGCAAGAGATGGGTCTGTCTCGGTGAGCAACGCCATCTCGCAATAACCGATCTTTTGAACCTGAGCGGTGTTCAATCGGATCCGAGTATTTCGTAAATCGATAAGCGGAGCCGTGCGTATTGCAAGCGCTACACCGCTCTCAGGCTGGCTAGGAACTGGGCCTATTATAACGTATGGTGGAACTCCACGAGAATAACCGACCGCCCTAGTAAGGGTTGTGATTGCGTCCATTGCGGACGTAACACCTGACGAGTTTCCTGGGATGTACTGGTAGGTGCATCCAGGCGGGACAACCACAACGTCAAGCGATTCAGGCAAGCGGTCAGAAGACGCCCCGACGGATATGATGTCCTTCCCCCTAGCCGCCTTAATTCCTGACCGAAGAAGGACCGACCACGCAGTTTCGATCTCTTTACAGTTACAGAAAAAAGTGTCCGATATTGGGATGCACTCATTCGCTCCATATCTTGCGTCCCCTCGAATAACCACCAACGGGTATTCGTACCCAAGCCCGACACCCTTCATAGTAGATGCGATATGAGTCATTGGGTTGCAAATGCCAACGTCAGATCGCTCGTATTCCGACAAGATAGATGAGTCTCCTGGTTTCGGTGGAGGCCAACTTGTGGTTTGTTGGTATGAAACCATTCGACCTTTCGGCCAATCCTTACACGCTCCGATGTATGCCTGCCACGATGACTTTTCAGAATGCCCACCTAGGAACACAATCACTGCCGATGCGTCCTCTAGATCTGTAGTATCGACAAATCGCTTAACGTACCCGCGCAACTGAGTCTTATCTTCTAAATTGCTTCCAAAAACAACATGAACAGAAGACGGCCAAACAACATCATAGGCCAAGTCGTCACCCTTCATATAAACATGCAACAGACACGAATCACACCCACACGCAAGCGTGTCTGCCTGTATCAGCTTATCGTAAAGAGACCCTCCTTCTCGGTGGATACCTATCAATTCGTTGACGTCAACAAACTGTTTATTTTCTTTCATAAATAAAAGCTGATGTTCAAAAGAAGTGAACAAGCATGCAATCGTTTTAAGGATTGTTTGCGCAACTCCGGAAACAACAGTCTCGTACAGTCCAGCAGCGAACTTTGCCTCTTCACCTGGTCGAGCTATAAGGTTGGGGGCGTAGTACTGAGACTGCCCAGACAACTGACGATAGTCGGTTGAGAGCTCTCCGTTAGAAGCCTCTTTAGTTGTAGCAATCTGTGTTCCGTAGCGCATGAAGTTAGCATTGCGCACGGTCCAAAAGTCGTTCTTTCGCGTGACAAATTCGCAGATGTCTAAAGCCTTCTCATTAGTTATAGGCGTCGCATCGTTCAGGCTATCAAGAGATTGTCGAATCACCGATCTCTGTTTTTCCTGATAATATTTAATTTTCGAATTTGGCATCAAATACTTATTCCAAACTTTGCGAGTAAAGACACTGCCGCTGCTGTTATTATTGAAACAACAGCAGCCATCAATTTTGGATTACCTTTTGCTGTTATAGATATATCAGGATTTGAGTCTGAAGAATGAAATCTTTTCTCGTGCTCACGAACGCAATCATATCCAACATTTTGGGATATCTCTTTTATGTCGGCCTTTGTTGCGCATTGCATCAAACGGTCATGCATGCGCATAAGAAGATCGTGATCGCTCATGCTGCTTGCGCTCCTATTCTAGGTGGAAATTCTACTACCGACAAATACAAAGCAGCGTCGCGGACGTCTTCGTTACCGCTTCCGCGCTCTGACTTTCGCTTGTCCTTAACAAACCATCCTGAAGCCCCAGGCTTTGGCCATGCGTCTTGTTGAATCATTTTGTAGAATGACCTGTTTTTGTTTCCGTGAACTGCTTCGGACATACCAGTGCATCCAACGGAAAGCTTCAGACGACCTGACTCAATGGCGTCGCTCATTGCATGATATTGAATCGACTTGTCGCGATATACCTGGTCTACCTCTGAAGGAGTAACAATCGGTATGCGATTCACCATCCAAAGCGATGACATTGTCCGCTTAATCTCTATCGCAGCAGTTTCACCTGAAACCTGAGAAACAGTATTGACGTCAGTCCCTGTTATAATCTTCGCAGGCTGACCCCACAGTCTCAACACCTCGCGCATGTCATCACGGGTTCCGCCATCGTCCGCGTGGTATTCGGATACTACAACCAGAGCGCCTCGGTTATCTGGCTGACAGCACAACCACGATGATTGGACTCCGATATCCCCGGCTAGTATGTACGGCTTGCCGCGTTGAAACACGAATGGTGATATGTTTCGATCATCTCTCCACATAGACCATACGATTCCTTCTAGGGCGACCATTTCTCCGTCGAGCTCGCGTCTCGCGTGGAGCTCTGACATCTGCGATCTTAGACTTGCCTCGAAACCTTCTCTCTGATTGGCAGCATTATCAATCGTTCTTGCCCGTATTATTCTATGCCCAGGCATCGCAAGTAGGTCACCGTATGGGCCAACCTTAGGAGTAGACAGAGTGATAATGCCTGACACATCACCGGGAACCCTAAGACGCCCAAGAGAGTTTGTGTATGTCTCAGGGTTGAACCCTATCGCAGCCTCATCGTCGAAGATGACATCGAGATTCATTCCTCGCTGCAAGTCCGCTGCTGTGTCCTGATTTCCGCTCACCCAACGATGGGACGGGTAAAGCATCGAACCATTATACCACTCGACTTCCCAATCAGGTTTTCCCTTGTTGCGCACTTTGTATAGCGAAGGAGGAGCCCATTTCTGGAACTCTGCCCAAAAAACGCGCATCAGGAATCTGTAATTCGGCTGCAAAAACTGAATATGGATCCCTTGATATTTCTCCATCAACCCAATTGCCGAAACGCATCCTACGGCCGTTTTTCCAACTGAGATCCCGCACACCACATCAATCAGTTTTGTAGTGTGCGGTTCGGGCTTGAAGATCTCGCCCATTATTTTCCAATGTACCGGCTGTGGGTTCCAGACTACTGGCTTTCCGCAATATGTTTTGTTAAGTATAAGGGGTATTTTAAGTGTCATCTAGTTGAGGAAAGACCATCTCGATTTTAACGGAGCTTTCTATATCTTCCTTCTTTGGTGCGTTGATCAAGTCGTGCCGCTCGCAAGCATATTGTAGCGTGTTAAAAACCCTTATCGTGTTTTTATCGGACATCTTGCCGAGAAGAACCGTCTTTGCGATTACCCTCAGGACCTTGTCACGAGACACGTGAAGCAGGTTTCCAACGCGCTGTTCGCTGAGTGGCTTTGCCTCGTCGAGAAAGCGTGCAACCTCATCTTCGGTGAGGTTTTCTCCGCGCTCGATCTTGGCAAGTACATATTCAAGTTCTGTTTGATTTTCATCGGTCATTTACCCACCGAGGGTTTGGTTTTGTTTATCGCCTACGGCCCCCGCCACGGCCACCCCTTCCAGATCTTCCACGTTTGGATGTTTGTTAGCATTCTTCGGGTGGTTGACCAAAATATTCGGGTCAACCAACTCGTCATATTTGCAGTGGTACTCGGTCATCTATAATCGCGCGCGTGTGGACGATCTATTTTTACTCAATTGATCATTGTCGAATTAGTATTTAGATCTGAAACAACGAGTCGCTTCGCTCGGCCTGCCAGGCCAAAGTGTTTTAACGGCCGATAGGAAGACTACGTGTGTACGTCTTATATGACGTTTAGCTATTCCAGATTTGTGGTCTGTTTTCGATCTTTTTGCGTAGGTGTTCTTGATATGAGGGTAATAAACTGCGAAAAAATGTCAAACTTTTTTTCTTAAAAACTTTAATATGCTGTTTTTATTTGCTTTTACTTTTATAGTTGTCTCTTCCTATTTTTTCGATGGCTAGAAGGAGCCTAACTATTGCATGAGCATCGTCACTCTTTCCTGTTTCCAAATCGGTTCCTTCCATAACTAGGTGCGTTATGGCGTGAGAGATGTGATTCACGGCCTTTTGGTCTGTATCTGGATGCTTTTCACCCCCAAACCTTGCAACTTCAATAACCTCAGTTATTAGCGACTTTGATTCCTCTCCTAGGATATTTAGGAGAAAACACTCCAAATTTTCGCCAATCTTTTTTAACAAATCCATTATGTCTCCTTTTATTTTAGACTAGTGAGGCGCCGGGAATCGAACCCGGGGAGGGGAAATGTTTCGACGCTGTCCGACATTGGCTTGATGTTCCGCAATCCTGCCGCCTCTGTTGAGCGTTTTGTGTCGACGCTCTATCTGTCTGATTTTGGAGTAAATCTCATCATTGAGATTCGTCCCATATTAAAGAACAATAGGCCAACACCATTGTTGACTCTCAATCCAGGGTTAGGCCTGGTTTGTTATTTATTTTCAAATTGAGTAAAAAATCATGTGTTGTAATAGCCTGACTTATTTGGCTTCATCTGGGCATTCTCCGCTGTTCAACCATTCATCGAACCTATCTGAAGCTATACAAGAAACCCCTGCTTTGCATTCCGTTTCATTTCCAATGTCCCAAGCATCGCACGGGTTGAGCATTGGGTTGTTAATGATGGAAACAAACGATGCGTGCTTAAGATTGTCAGCGTAAACATGCTTTAGATATGGGTTTCCGTGGATATAAAGGAAACCGCTAATCCATTCTATTCCACCAAGGTCTAGAACATCCATTCTTTTAGAATCAATCATCATCTGGCCCTGGACCATCACAGATCCATATATCACCTTTGCGTTTTGGACTCTTTTGAGTGTCTCTGCATTGATGATGTCAACATTCCCATATATACAACTTGGAATGGTTTTTATTTCAACCTTGAAACCAGATCTTCGCTGATAGATGTTGCACGTTACATCATTGTCGCATTTTTTTACAGACCAGAATTTGCATTCGTCGCATCTGGACTCAACCGATGCAATTAGTACTGCTAACGACAAGACAAACGACAATACTGACAAATAGAATCTACACATCTGATACAACTCCTTTTTTGGTCCACTCGATATCCCATTTTTCAATATTCTGTTCGGCCCAATAGGCCCTACCATGAATATTGTGATGATCCGGAAGCTTATGTGTCTTCGTATCATCGGTTTCAAATCTAAGAACTATGCATCTATTATGCCGTTCTGCCCAATATTTGGCAGCATCAAAAGTGTCGAATCCTCTAACCGGTGACAGTATTGCCCTTGTTGATTTGTATCTGTGCACCTTCTTCGGGGTTGTTGCGTGATAAAGAATCATCTTTAACCTTCGTTGGTCACATATATTTTTTCCATATTACCACCCAATTGATTTTCTAATGCTATCTCTATATTCTGCCTTATCAATTCCGCACGTTCCCTTTATCGATCCACAAGCATGCGTCCTAAAAAAACAAATCCAATCACCTTGACACGCCTTCCATTCTCCGGAAACGGAAAAGGCTGCACAATCCCACGATGCAACATCAAGGCCAAAAGATAGGCATTTGCGAGCGATAGGACCATTGGGCATTATCTGGACAGGTCCAAGCTCACCTCGTTTTCCTATCGCGTTCTGATCCCAAGAAGACTCCCAAAATGAAACCCATGTCAAAACTTCAGCAGGCACAGACCATTTTCCCGACTCCATCAAAATGGTATCTGATAGCTCAGATCGTTTTGACCACCAAGGATTAGATGGGCATGGTTGCCAAGTAAAAATTGCCGATATAAGAAGTTCAATCATGATATTACCACATATAAAACAACTAAAATGAAAAAATACAAAATCATCTACAAAACCTCGCTATCTTCTCGCATTTCTTGCAAATTCCGCGCCCACTTCTGAACGAAGAAACGAGAGCAACATGTGGATTTATGGCACCTTTGCAAACCTTTGCTGTTCCATTTTTGAAATAATCTAACGCATCTTTGAAATCCACTCCAAGTTCGTTTGCCGCTTGTCTCGCAAGTTTGTTTTTAGCATCAACAATTGATGCAATTTTGTCATCGGAGTCTCTTGCACTAGGTTTATTTTGAGAGGTGAGCGTTGCGGTAGTCATTTCTGTTGGAACCCATCTACCAAACTTCTCCATAGCTCCCATAAGCGCTTCTTCTCGATGTTCCGCTACCGATTTATTGGTATTATGCCAAACATTCACAATTGTCTCTGTAAAGTATTTAACGCCATGTTGCGACACAATCCAGTTGACACCCTGTCGTAAAACAAGCGGGCATGGTGCGTCATCCTCTTTATACTTATTCAGCACCATTAGTGCCGACAATACATCGTCAGTGTCTTTTACGATCAACTTATCAGCGATAAATTTAATATCAAACCGTATGTTAGTGTTGATATAGACAACATCATTGGTTTCAGGATCTCTACAAACCTGGAACATTTGCAACAGTTGAAGGATTCTAAATTCAAGAGTTGTTTTGTCAATGATTCGCTGCTTGGATTGCAAATCAGTCATTCTTAGACGCCTCGCTGTTCATCATATAAATTTCCTCGTTTATTTTTGCTGATAGCTCTTCGAGTGCATCGGTTTGGGCCTGTTTGCTATAGCAGTCTGTTTCGGATGGATCGTTGCTGTGATATATGTCGAAATAAAAACATTCACCAGTTCTGTTTTTTTTCTTTTTGAAGTTTTTGCAAGACGTAAAATTATGCCCACACTTGAACACGAGTGATTCAATTTTAATCAAACCTGTTGCGTACGCTTCGCATCTATTTTTCATTTTTTGATCTCTTCGTTGTGCCGCATGCAAAGTTCCTCGTGTATTTTGCCCGAAAGTGCTTCTAGAGCCTGAGTATTGGCAATTTCAGAGTTGCATATGCTGGCCCATGGATTGTTTGAGCATTTATATCCACCAGAATCATATTCTTTGGATTGTATAAAGTTGATGCATTTATATCTGCTTCCACATAGAAATGTAAATTTTAATGCATTTTCTCTATCCTCTGAACCATGTGGCATGATTCGCATCTCAACAATCACTCCGCAGTTGTTTTTCATTTCAAAACTCCGGATTAATTCAAAACAATATAGGCAATAGCAATGGTGCATCCAGATATGGATCCAATTAAAGACCACACTAAAATCTTTGCCGTTATTATTATAGCATCACCAATTCTGTCATAGTATCCCATATTTACCTCCAAAACTCCGGGTGATGGTCAACCCCGTCGAGCGTTTCGTTTCCATATGAATCTTTTTTAAACCAGAAGTGCACACCGGCGGCCTTGCACTGATCGCGCACGGACCGCGCCCAATCGAGACTCATCGGCCTTTTGTGCGGGCCGGTTTCGGCTCCGCAGATGATCAAGCTCATGGCTGCAAACGGCAGATATCGGGCCGAAAACTCCATAGGGCGCGTTCTACCATCCTGAATGGATGAAAAGTTCAAGGGCCCAAGCGCCGGCTCGTAACTCACAAACCGTTTCGCGGCCGAAGTATGAAGCAACAGAGGGATTCTATCATCGGCCGTCTTCTGGTCTTCTACGCTCACCCCGGACCAGTAGTTAGGAGGGGGCCAAGATGAATTCGGTTTCCCCTTGATGCCGTTGTCGTTCATGTGCAATCGCAACCATTCCATCCATTGCTCGGTGGTCCGCTTCTCGCTGAACCATTCGAGGCGATTTTCAGGCCTCTTTGTAAGGTCGAGATAGATATGTGGAGTTGAGCAGATCACACCAAACACGGCCGCCCTTTGCTCTCGAGTTACCGACGGGTGCCAAAGGTCGCCCATGGAGGTGACAAAGATTCGGCGCGGCTTCTTCCAATGGAACGGTTTTTCGAGGCGGTTCGGCTTGAACTTAACCGTCCCGTTAAATGGTCCTTTTGAATATCCGTCACAATCACAATAATAACCGCAATTGCATTCGTCTTTCCCTGTCAATCCTGCAAACTCCTCACCTTCCTGTCTAAACCTGCTCGCCATTCTCGCGGCGTAACAGTTGTCGCACCCGGATGAAACATGGCTGCAACCAACGACAGGATTCCAAACCTCTGTGCACCATTGAATTGGATTACTCATCTCTGCTACGCTTTCCGGCACTCAACAACACGGCTGCATTCAATTCAGTGCTCACCATATCAATAATTGTAATCGCTATTGGATGTAATGGATTAATCATCAATAATGAGGCAGCCACTTCCAATCTAGACACGTTATCCATTGCCTTTATTTCCTTATATATTTCTGCAACTTTATTATTCATCACCCCTCCTTTGTATAGTCAGTTTCTGGTATCCAGTTTGGCATTTCTATTTTATTCGCCCATTGGTTTACCGGAACCGTTCTAACGTCTCTCAGTATCCCAGATATTCGACAAATACCGTCCTCGGCGCGGTATACAGATATTGGTTCCCACCGCTTGGTAGCTGTTCTCCATCACCACCACCAACCCGGTGAATCAGTGTGTTTTTGTTCCGACATTCTCAGCCCTTTTTAAAGCCGATTTCAAACCGGAGAGTTTCTGGTCAATCTTTCGCCTGTGCTCCGAACCTCGCACGATAGTGAGATGTTCCCTTCCAATATAGCTCGCACCATTGGTTCGTTAAAAATTATCGGTCGCTCTTTCATAACTTCAACTTCCTATTCGCCAGCGCCACGGCCGCCGAGTTGCTGTGCTCGCCCCTTAAATATCGAAGCACGGTATTGACTCCCTCTTGCACTGAGAAACACACCTCGACTGCGTATCCGTTGCGATCCGCGTACAGGATGAACTCTGCCTGCTCAGACTTCAGTTGCCCGGCCACAGATTTTTTACCGTTGACCACCGAAGCGGGCCGCTTGAATTCGATGTAGAGGCCGTTCCACGAACGGGTGAATTCCGTTCTCTCTGTTTTACGAATCAATGTTATCGGCTTAGGATTGAAAACATCGAGAACGCCAGATTTTCTGCCCTCTCTGGTCATGTGTTTTTGCGCTATAATGCGAGCCAGTCGAGCTGCATCCTTGCTGAGCCCACCCGTTCTCACTGGTACAGCATTAGGGATCGCGTGCATGTACTCGCAGCCCGGAATGGATTTACAGGCCTCGAAAAATGCACACTGGATTTCGTGCTCGATGCTTCGCTTTTTCATGCATTTCCCTTTCTTACTTCGCAATCACACCGCGCCGCATCGTAGCACGTGTGGCCCATTTTCAGTCTTTGAGCCTTTATTCGCTTGTCTCGAAGTGCTCTTACGACTTGGTTTGATTTCATCCTCCAATATGGATGATTAGGATCTCGATGTCGGTTTTTCATTTCATCACCAATGCCGTTGGAATTTTTTCCGCGATGTATTTTGCGATTCCATCGATTGCTTGGATCTTCCAGTGGTATCCAGATGCCTCGAACAGAGCTACGAGCGGAGCACTGCCTTGCTGTCCCTTCTGAATCCGCAGCAGATAAGATACCTCCGGCTGTTCGATCTCGCGGAAAGTACGGTAGGATCTCAGCGCTATAAATGGATCGATGGTCTTGCGGTCTTTGCGGCCAACTCCTGTTTTTGTGGTTGCCGTCTGAGAAAGGCCGTCATCTTCGACGTCGGTCTGATTAAAATCCGTGATTGACGAAACGGTTGCAATCATTGACTTGAAATTGTCGTTTCTCTCGAAAAAATCGCAGGCTTTGATCGTAAATTTATCGGGCTCAAGAAATTGACCAAATGGGAAATTCTCCGGAAGAATCGCCTTGCAACTGCAAATCGATTCCTTCTCTTCTTGACCGTCGTATGTGTTGATTTCAATCAGCGACACTGATGCCGGTCCTGTGATTTCGAAAAACGGTTCAGGTTTTGTCTCCAGCGCGAACTTGCACAGTGATTCGAGCGATGAGCATACAACGGGCGCATGTGCCTGCGTCGGCAATCCTACAAGCTTATTCGTCCCGGTGTATCGCTGCATTTCATTCGCATCCGTGAACACCTCGGGCCGTTGTAATTCCAATATTCTATTAATTGCTTCCTTGATCACTTTGCACCTCTAATTTCCGTAACCTCTACGTTTTCCGCGTCGAAACCGAGGGGTATTTGTTTATCCGTGTTGATATATGCCTCTTGTGTTGTGCGGCTGATTGCAACCATATCAACGCCTGCTGCGTCGGCCGGAAACTTCGGAATCACACGATAGGAAACCCCAGCTGACTCAGCGTCTTGAGCGCATGAAATCTTGATTTCAAGGGATACCTTTCTGACCGCATCACGTTCTTTGTTCGGGTCCATGCAATCTTTGATTGCCTCGGCTACCCAATGGTTTATCTGCGCAACCGCGGCGCCTCCACCAAGCAGTGCAATATCAAATTTTTCGAAACTCATTTTTGTAACCTTTCTTGTATTTTTTTACGCAATTCCTCGAGGACACCCATAGCTAAACACACATCTAGTAATTCTCCTTCATACTCATTAGCATCGGGATCGTTCACATCAGGCAATATTTTAGATATTTCATTCACGTAATAAATGGCCATTCCAAGTTGTGATTCGATTACTTTTATTAGTCTCTTATGCATGTTTTTTGTCAGCCTTAGTCCCTGGTATTGGTTTTTGAGGAGACCATCCATTAGAAATATCAGAAGTACAAAATACAGATCCGTCATCGCATATTACTGTAGTGACTCCATGTTCGAACATTGAAGCGACTACATTCCTGTTATCTTCTGTCTCCCCCATAAGCCTATTCCATTCATACTCGGCTTTTTCTTTAGTTTTGCAAGCTGGACCGCTCCAACAATCGGAACTAACACATTCAACAAACGGGAAAGGTGTCTTAACCAAAATAGGTTTTGCACCACACGCTTTACACGGTTTTAACATTTTTAATCATACCTTTTCCATTGCAGTGAGGGCATATCACCAATTTTTTTCTTTTTAATAATTTACTAACAAATGACTTTCCTGATTCGTCTTCTTTGCATGAATTGCAAAAAATATAGTCGTCGTCGTGAATCAAATCGCATTCCATATTTGGACCATCATCTATAAAAAAATCGATACTATCACAACTAGGACATCTCCACTCTTCATCTGTGGGTTGATATTTGGTGTGTTTGTGTTCACATTTCATGCTCGCTCCATGGACCAACCTAGCTCAGACGGACCTGTTGGAATTGCAATTTCCAGTCCATTTTTGTATGCGTTTCTTATTCCAACGGTTAGATAATATTCCGGAAAATTGATCCATTTTTTTTTGGAAGCGTAATAAACTGTCAATGCGTTTTTGGCGGCATTGGCGTCCCTTGAGCCCATGATGTCCCTAGTGGACCAGGATGACATGGCTTCCCAAGCTCCCCAGGTGGCCAAGGAGGCCATGGCGCTCCAGGATACACCGGCGGCACTGGTGTCCCAGGCGTTCCTGGCGGCCCTGGATGGCCTTGCGCCACTAGAGCACCTTGAATCACAGGCGTCCCAGGATCCACTGGCGGACCTGGCGTCCTTTGCTGATTTAAATTGTTTCAGTTTCCAATTCAGTCCTCGTTTCGTAAGAGCTTCTCTCAGCCCTGACTCTATTTCGGTTTTGTTTTTAAACGGTCGCGATAGAGCCAATCTCCACTCGAGTTGCTCGTTTACCATATTCTCGGCAAATTTTCCGAATGGTATAGACATCTCAGTTATTGCAAATCTTATGTCTGTTATTTCATCTACGATTTTGAGATTAGAAGATCTCAACTTATCTCCTCGCTCTATCGCCGATTCACAGCTAACACTAAACAACCTCGAAGGCCTACCGTTGGGCCAAAGACCTGCAATTCTAAGAGCATCCGAACTTGACCGGCAGAAATTCCACCCGGCTCCGCACTCATTTTCAGATTCATCCAACTCTACCGTGGGGAGATCAAACGGTATGGTTCCATTCCACACCGGTTCTCCCCTCTGTATTGGACTCCTCAAATCGTTAGTAAAAACCTTATATCCATCAGTTTTCATCTCTACTCATCAACACTGGATTATGGTGTTTCTCCTTGTTTTAGCGGTTTCGGAAGTGGCATTTTCATTTCTGCTTCACCCAGACCAGGAGATGATACAGGATTCCATATGCGGCCTTTTCGATTTGGGTCTCGCGATCTTCCCAATCCATCATGCGGCTTTCGATCTCGGAGATGAGTTCGGACTTTTTAATCGAGGGTTCCATTATGATTTCAGAGCCCCAATCTATATCGTCGGATTCATCTACCGTGCCATTTTGGTTATTGAATGTATGAAAAAACAACCCATCGTTTTCAAATATTCCTTCACCCAATGTTACCTTGCACGGTTCACCCTGGTACTCCCAGTACCCTGATTTGTTCGGTTTCATACCACTTCACCCTTCAAGTTGCGTGCCATTTCAGTATTTTGCTTTTGCAAATTTGGAGTTCTTTATTTGTCATATCCGTACATGTGATTCAAGATTCTTGATAGCGTCCATGATGTCGTCAGCCGATACCGGAGTATATTCCTCTGGAGCCTCTACTTGCCGCTCCAAGGGCGTTATTTCCGGTCGGTTTTCAAACGCGAGTTGTTTTGCCTCTGGAATCGCGCAGATCTCACGGTCGTGTTTTTCGAGTAGCTCTGAGTAGCACTTCAGAAACTGCGCCCGGATTATCTCCGGTGATTCACCTCGCCTCACTGCGTATGAGCCTCCGACGAGCTCAAGGGCCCGCTTTTCGATGTCACCCGCTGTATCTCCATTGACCGCTCGTTCCCAGGCCTCCCACGGGCTCGGAGGGGCAACAGTGCCGCGCGACAGATTGTAGGCCATCCTACGGACCTGCGATATCGTCGGCGGCCAATCTCCCGATCCGCACAACTCAGTCACCGCCGCGAGTCCGAATCTCTGGTCTATGTCCTTGAGCATCCTTGACCACACTTGCGTTGTTTGTTTTGTTGGCTGCCACCGACCCGGATATGACTCCGAAATCATCTGTAACGCTTCCGCTATCGCTCGACTGTCCATTGCGTACTTTCTCCTCTTCCTCTGCGAGCCACTCCTGGATCGCCAACTGCGCTTGTTCCTGGGGGAGCAATTTTCGGGCCGGACCATCCAAGGGAATGTCATCCCAACGGCCTTCGTTCAACCACGTCGCCGGGTTCGGGATGTACTGCCCACCGTCGCGACGCCATTGGGCCGATTTTCGATGTTTATCGATAGCCCCTACCAAGACCTCAATTTCGGGGCAACCCGATTTACGGGCCTTTTGGAGCGCTTTAAGCGCTGCCTTCTTTCCTACCTTCTTAGGATATGCTGCCCAAAATAGATCAAATTCATTATCGACTCGTTTTCGATATTCTATTTCCCCGTCGCGCGCACGTGTGCGCGTAATGTGTGACTCTTCTCTTCTCTTCTCTTCTGTTATGTTATGTTCTGTTATTGGTAGAGCACAGCCAGAGCTTTGCTGTGCCTGTGCTGTAGCTGAGCTAGACATACGCTCTGCTTTTGCTCTACCTCCAGCAGCTCCGCGTCTGGCATAGCTATTTCGTTTGGAGTCCCATGCTTTCATTCTTCGTTTCAAAGATTCAGACCAGAAAAATGAATTGTCACATTTGAAAAGACCTGTTTCAATCATGAAATCAAACCACTCCCTATCCATCCTGTACTCGAAGCATAACGCATCTATCATAGATAGATCTATTTGATATCCGTCCGCGTCCCTAAGTGACTCAATAGCTATCCAAAATGCACCGTATGCTGCGAGCCCATACTTCATGCGTAACTTTATTATCAATGGATCCGAATGTGCGTTCGAGTCGTGCTCAAACCAAAATCGATCTTTCATGTGGTTCCTCAAGAATCACGCTGTTTTAAAATTCAAAAACGGATTCACTTCTTGAAAAAACAGGATTATGATCCACTCCTACAACAGACTCGCCCAAAGATGTGCCGTGTTCTATAAGACACTCCCCATGCATATTTTTGCCCCTAAAATAAAACGCTCTTCCTCTAATCATGCGGTGGCAAACATCACATTCTGTATGATCATACGCTCTTCTGAATTTGGAAATATAAACACTTACAGCGGTTTTTTTCAAACCAGTTGTCTTTCGTATGTCATCAGGTGACATTCCTTCTTTGTACATTCTAAAAACTTCCATCATAATTGTATATTTTTTGCTCATTTATATTCCTTTTTCATGTGTATCCTTTTTTGGGCGCTCATCAGGGCGGTTGCCAAGCCGCCTACGGGCCTAGGCCCGTTTCGCATGTCAGTCTTTCTTTTCACGGTTGTTTCTGGATAATATTCCGTCAGCAACTACTCCTACCATCAATTTGAATTTGTTCTCCTGCATCCTGCATTCATCGGGCACATCGCTGTTTCCAATGGCCCTCACAAGTTGTTCGTAACACCACTCGTTGACAATTTTTTTCAATTCTGCGTCTTTCATCTTGACTCCAATTCTGCGTCTTTGACGCGTTTCATTTTTATCGTATCAAATATCTCGACAACTTCTTCTCTAGTTATCTTGACGTCATATTCGCGGGCAACCTGACACCAATTAACCTCCCACCATTCAAACGTGTGGATTTGGCATCCGATTTTTATGTAATCAAAAACTGTTATATGAATTACTTCCCTTTGTCCGATTGTTGATATTGCTTTTCCGTATCCTAATCCATATCCGAATCCGTCTCCGTCTCCGTATCCGTATCCGTCTCCTAATCCATATCCGTCTCCGTCTCCGTCTCCGTATCCGTATCCGTCTCCTAATCCGAATCCGTCTCCGTATCCGTATCCGTCTCCGAATCCGTCTCCATATCCGTCTCCGAATCCGTCCCCGAATCCGTCTCCGTATCCGTCTCCGAATCCGTGTCCGTCTCCGTCTCCATATCCATATCCGAATCCGTCTCCGTCTCCGTATCCGTCTCCGTCTCCGAATCCGTCTCCGTCTCCGTATCCGTATCCGTCTCCGTCTCCATATCCATATCCGAATCCGTCTCCGTATCCGAATCCGTCTCCGAATCCGTCTCCGTAAAAAATCATCTCCAAACCGGCCACGCATCAATGGATGCTGCCGCCTCGGGTGCGCATTCCGCCGCCGAATGACACGTGCATGTGGTCTGTGGTACAACGTGGCCAATGCGGGTATCGCTTCCTTGCTTGGGACCGCATCCGGCAATACCAAGATTACCAACTGTTTCTACACGAAGGATCATTCGTGCGTTTTTGACTCTAACTGTCTGACC
>Ga0115028_10000002_pt1 | contig 58162 bp, 31 predicted proteins | sample Plant_0915_D1_FD_83894 | JGI IMG/M metagenome (GOLD analysis project Ga0115028, IMG submission 83894) | Wetland microbial communities from Old Woman Creek Reserve in Ohio, USA - Plant_0915_D1 | ecosystem: Environmental > Aquatic > Freshwater > Wetlands > Sediment ... | reverse complement strand
GAATTCGACGTTGAAGTTGATTTGCGTGGGGTCCATCTCCGAGGAATCGAACATCACTTCTCCCATCATCGTCGGAAAGGCTCCGACGAACGTATAGATCAGCAGAGCCTTCTTGTTACCACTGAGGATATGCAGCTTGATGTCCTTAACCAGATTCCTCCAGTCGTCGTCATCGATGAATGCTCGCATCCAATTTGCCAGATAGATATAGTTCTCGAAGTCTTCGTCCATTAGAAGCGTGCAGTTGAGCGGACTCCATTCCGTCACGTTCGAGTAAGTCGATGTTTGATGATGCTTATAGTACAGATCCATTCCGGGTATTCGAAATGGAAGGCAGAGTCACTTGCTGCAAGAAATAGTTGACTTGTGGTGCATCGGGTATCTCGAGTTTGAAATTAGTCGAGTACGATATATTGTAGTTGGTGATTATTTCGGACATAGCCTATTCTCTTGGTGATTAACTATAAGAAATTCAGGCAGTTAATAGCAGGCTTATTTTGATAGCTCGCAGTAAGCCATTATACATTTGAGTCCTGACCCTTCTTGTCTTTACATGCCTTTACTTGACTACTCCTGAGACGGAGTATAGCACTTCTTGAGCCGTTTGTCAAGCCTTTTGGTATCTAATTGATAGCATTAACAATTTCGTAATTTCGGACCGACATTTTGCCGAGTAGATCAACTAAAATTTGAGCGGCTTGGTTTCCAAATTCTGGGTCTTCAGGAAAATTCTGATCGTCCCCGATTAGATCGAGTTCGAAGATAACCGGAACGTTGTGCTCCTCATCCACATCACCGAACTTGATAGATTTGAATTTGAACTTCACATCAGGAAAATCGGGAAGGCCCAGAATCACTTCTTCCTTGCCATCTATCTCTTGAACTTCAAAGCTATAATCTTTCATAATATGATCTCCAGTTGACGTTTTCAAGTATTTATGACGATAAAAAAAGCCCTCCGAAGAGGGCTTTTAAAAACTTCCTTGTTCTAGCTCTTATTAGTATTCTTATAGAGCCATCCATCTGGATAGATTTATTTGATGGACTTCAACTTCTGTGTCATCCAAGCAATCACGCTAGGAGCAGTTCCTGTACCAATATAACGTACTGGAGGAGTTGCCGACATTACGAAGACTACGCCTGTAATGTTCTTACCTGTTTGCTTCGGATTCCTCATACTAGGAGTCAAAGTACCCTCGTTCTTACCAGACTTGATAGAAATCCCACCCATTCCGAACATTTCAACCTCAAACCCTTCTTTTTCAGCAGCCGTTAGAACTGCTGCAAGAGTTTTGTTAGTTGGTGGCACCGGCTCTTTAATAGCATCGGCGCCTTGAAAAGGATCAGGATTATCTGGTCCTAAAGATCCGGCAATTCTGTCGGGCAGACCCCAATCATTATAACTACGAGTCCCAGAACCAATGAACTCTTTTAGGTACTCTTCAAATGTTAGCATAACGTTCTCCCAACTTAGAGCAAGTTAAGGATCTTAGCCTTGCGATAGTAAACGTTGCTATTGGCAGACAAGCTGGTGAAAGGATTAGAAATCAATCCATAACGGGTCTTGAAGCCGATCGCTGGTTGGAAGGTGTCAACGGAAGTTGCACGAACCATTTGCAGCGGAACATATGGGCAATAGAACATACCTGCATCATACGCATTAGCTCCCTTGTATCCAACGACATAACCGTCGGTTCCGAGGTATGGGTCGATGTAGACTTTGAAGCGACCGACGGTACCAACCATCGTTACACCGGTTTCGTCTACTTCAGGAAGACTGATTTGTGCTTGCAGAGCAGGAGCATAGTTCAATACGCCTGCCATGGCCAGAGCGGAAGCCACGTCGGCAGTGGTAACAATCAAGTTACCTTTTCCACGACGGGTTTCTTTAGCAATAGCATTAGCATCGCGCTCGATAGCGAAGAGCAGACCCTTCACTCTCTCGAGGAACCAGCGACCGTCGGCATCATTGGCAAGATCGAATACACCAGGATCGCCGGCGAATTGAGCACCAACCTTGGAGATAGCGTAGATCGTACGCACGACTTCGCGGTTGATTTCTGCAATGATTTCGGTAGACAGGATGTTGCTGAGCTCGTTTTCTGCATCAAGGCCATGGATAGCGCGAAGATCTTGTGCCAGTTCGAGCGAGTAATCAGCTCTCAATTGGCGAGTCTTTGCGGTTACGCTGGTCTTCTCGATGGTCATCGACATGCTGTTCCATGCGTCTACTTCACCGCTACCTGCTTGAGGTGTGCCCGCAGGAGGATTCTGATCGTAGGTTGTGGTCTTGGCTACGCCAGTCGTGAAAGTGACATCCCAAGGATCGTCACCAGCGTGAGCTGGGCTTGCTGCACCAGAGTGAGTGGTAAGAGCTTCGTTATGAAGAGCTTCTGCACCACCAACGTTGGTATAACGCGAACGCATTGCGAACACGAGACCGGTAGGACCAGTCATTGGTTGAACGCCGCATACATCATAAGCAATCAGCTTAGGAGCAAGACGACGAACGAGGTTAATCAGAACTGGATCCCAGTTTTGAATGTTGCCGGTTGTGGTTTGAGCGGCTTCAGCCAAGAACTTCTCTTGGTTCTCTAATAGCTGAGCAGTAACTCTGGCGCGATAACCGTCGGTGATTTTAGCAACCTTCTCGTTCTCGAGAAGCGGCTGCCATTTTTCTACTAATTGAGTAATCATTATTATTATCTCCTTCTTTTTATCTTACAGTCTTTCAAGATAGGCTTTCATCTTGTCGTTAGAGGCGCCTTCACTGATAACCGGCTTCGTTTCCTTCTTCTCTTCTGTTACCGAATTAGAAGAATCCGACTTGTTGGCTACCTGCTTGAATTCTTCAGCCATCAAGGTGACACCCGACTCATACTCTTCGAGGCTTTCAAAATTGGCTTTTTCCACCAACTTCTCCAATCTTTCTCTTTGAGTATCAGCCATCCCTTCTGTTACGCGAGCGAACACGGCTTTACGGTTTTCGCCATCGACATAAGAAGAGTATTCGGCAATCTGGCGCTTCAATGTTCTATGCTCTTCGAATAGTTCATTGAAGGACTTCTTGCTTTCCTCGATCTGTTTTTCTAAACTCTGACTGGCTGGCTCTGGATCGAGTTGGAAGAAATTCGTTTCAAAGGCTTCGCGGATGGTCTTCAGGACCTTGGCCATTCTGGCATACTCCGCGGTTTCGACCATTTGCGCTTTGTTGTCTCTGACAAACTTCTCGACAACATACTCGCAATAATCTTCTACCTTCTGAGTCATTTCCTCGACGACATATTCTGCATATGCGTTAGCTTTATCCGTGATCTCTTTGATCTGCTCGTTGGCATAGGCTTCGTATTCTGTTGCCTTTGCTACGAGTTCGGCTTTATCAGCTTCTGCTTTCTCTTGAATAGCCTTCGTTTCTTCATCAACTCTTTGAGCGACTGCTGCCTCGATGCTCGCCGTGAGTTTGGTTACAAACTCGTCAGAGATTTCAACCCCCGGTAGGAGGTTTGATAATGTCTCTTTAATATTCATAGACAGTAACTCCTTCTTTCGTTTTTGTCAATTGGACAATACATGCCCACTTATACATCCATCATTTTTCACTTTTCTCATTCCTTTTAGCTGCCTATGAAGCATTGATAAAAAGGAGTGCTCACAATTTGTTATATTTATGATTTTATAGCTTTACTTTTTTCTGGCGATTTCACTGATGATGTTCTCAAAAGTGACCAGAAGTCGCATCTCGTCAATCTTTCCTTTGACTACCGAGTTGCTGATTTCCGCTTTTGCCTTCTCATAAATCTTGCCGTCGCCGGCGAAGGCCCATTCGCGTCCTTCCATGACGGACTCTACCCAGCAGTTAGGACCACTCGGATCGGAAACGATATCCGCCGGTGTAACCAGATAGAAGTCTTCGCAGACGATGTTGACACCGTTTTCTTCCTTGAGCGAACCAAGACCGCGAGAAGACACGCCAAACTTAATCCCTTCGTCCATTAGATTTTTTACAATCTTACCGAGTGGCGTGTCGATCACTTTTGCCCTACCTATCCAGTTGTTACCTTCCCTGGTAAGCATGACGATCTTATGGCTAACTCTATCCAAGTTAATCGTGGGATTGTCGGGGTGACCCAACTCACCGACTCCCTGGTTATCCTCGATCTTTTCCTTGACGTACCTTGCGGCTTCCCTCTCCATAATCTTACTTGGATACATACGACGATTATGGTTTTTGATTTCAGCTTGCAGGAATGGACCGTTGATCCAGTATTGCTTGACCTTACTTTCGTTCAGCAGAGTTTCTTCGATAATGCAATCGAATAGCTCCGTGACGTTTCTTTCTATTAAGAGTTTCATGTCGAATTCTCTTTATTGAGCAGCATCGCCTGGATTCAATTTCGCTTTAGCAGCCGATTTGGACATCAGGTTATGCTGTTTGATAAATGCTCTGGTTGAAGCGGCGTGGGATGCCATTCTCGAACGACGGGTACCCGACATCTTCTTAAGGTGAGCTGCCATTCTCTTTCTGAGAGCCATCTTTTGCTGAGCTGTCAGTACCGTCTTGCAATCTGCTCCAGTTCTTCCTGGAGGGCAAACCTTATCGGTAGAAGCAACATCTTTGTGCATCTGCTGGTTCCAGTGAGCGGTCTTAACGACTAAGAACTCGTGGAGAGAGACTTTATCGAAGATCGTGGAGAACTGCAACGATTCTTTCTTGCATTCTTCCTCGTCGTCCATCTCGTCTTCTTCATCTTCGTCTTCTTCGTCGTCCATCTCGTCGTCTTCCGACTCGTCGTCCGTCTCATCATCCGCTTCTTGAATTTTTTCTTTCTTCTTCTTGCTGCCGCAAGCCGCTTCGTCGAACTGGTCTAGGTTCTCTAGATAGCTGTCGATGTCCGAAGGTAATGCTACGTTTTCGATATCAAGATAGACGGTCACTTCGTAAACGGCTTTATTACCTTGATATTCTAGATCCATTGCTCCCGTATCGTTTTCAAGATCTACGGTAGGATCGCTGATCTCATAGTAGTCAATGCCTTCTATTTGATCGAGTTGCTCGGTGAAATGCTTGATTGCGTTGGCATCGTTGAATTTGATGTCCATCACGCCCATGTCGTAAACCATATCGTTTCCGCCATAGGATTGTGCAGTCGCAGATAGTTGAGATACGATTCGAGATTCGAGATCTTGTTCCGTAATCATCTCGGAAATCAGACCGATCTTCTTCATGTCTAGACTCTCGACTAGCCTGTTATTGATGAGTGACTGAAAAGTGCTGGCATCACCCTTATCCAAGCATTCCGCCACTTTCGTTCTAAAACTGATTTTTCGTGCCATTGTAAAAGCTCCTTATTGATTGTATCATTAAGCCGGTTCTTCATCAGGGGTCGGCTCTTCTGGTGGTTCTTCCGCATCTGCGTTATCTGTCGTTTCAGTCGGTGGCGCTGCCTCAGGTGGTGCACCTTCTGCAGGAATCTCCGGTGCAAGAAGTTCTTTTTCCTTGTCAGCTTCTTCTATTAGACTCTCCGCCTCATCGTCTCCCATTCTCATCACGTTCTTCATAACCCACATACGAGTAAAGTATTTACCAACGAATGGATCTACGGCTGCCATCGATTCGAGTCTGGAGTTAAGAACTTCGGCTTCTTTCCATTGAACGAAGTTGTTATCTTCATTGAAAACCCAAAACATGCATTTTTTGATGTCTTCCCAATCGGAATCGACGATGATGTTCTTCAAAATGAGTTGAGTTCTTAAAAGATCCTCAAGAACCAAGACAAAGCGGTTTCGTAATCTATCTAGAAACTTCTTAAATCTGTACTCATCTCTAGAGATCTCCGTGGAACGACCAAATACGAAGGTTGAGGTTTCATCCTTAAATCGACCTGCCGGTATATTCGAACTCTCAAGGAACTTCTTACGGAATAGATCCACATCATCAATGGTGCCGAGGTTAGTGGCTCCAGGTAAAGTTTGAATTTCCGTTCCCTTTCCGTCATCGCGTCTAGGTAACCAGTAATCTTCAACCATGGACATGATGTTCTTTCTGTCGACAATAGTTCCGGTTTTGGCATCGTACACCAGCTTGTTCTTAAACTTCGCCATCAATTCCTTGATGTATTGCTCGGCTTTAGGCTTGCTTAGGTTCCCGACACTGATATAGAATGCTCTTCTTTCAGGACTACGCACCACACGATAAACCAACAAAGCTTCTTCCATCATGCGCATATTGTTGTAAGGCACGATCGTCTTCCACAGATAACTTAATGCAGCACCTGTATTGAGATCATAAACCCCCGAATCGGAATAGGCAATAGCGTCCTTGTTGATGATCATAAAACGTGAAAGTTTAGTGGTAGAAAACACGTTTGCAATATCAGAGAAAACATAATAGGTTTTAATCTTGTTGAGATCGTAGACACCGTTCTGATCAGGCTGAGGATATTCAATCACCTTTCTGATTTTGAGAGGATCGATGTAGACTACCTTTTGAATTCCATCTTTCAGTCTGTCCTTGTTGATAATCTTATGCAAAAAGAGGCGACCGTCGATGTACCATCTATCGAATAGCTCTAATCCTTTCTTTTGAAACTCCAAAAGATGATAGATGTGATCATACTCAACCTTGATTTTTTCCATCACTGATTTGCTGATCGGTGGCTTATCGTCGTCGGAATTGAATTCGATATCAACCGCCTTCTTACCAAACTCATCGAAGACAAGCACTTCATTTCTAATCTCGGTTAAAATCCTATCGACATCGCTCGTTAGAGCCAATGTTCGATAGGTTTTAATAAGTTCCACCTCATTCGTTGGAATCTGGAACATATCGAAGGATAGCCCAACGACACCTCCTGCAGCAGATGCCATAACTTCAGTGGCACCGTCCTCATGGTTGATGTCGATAGATTCCAAGGAACCTTTCGGTTTTGGAGCTTTTAACTCCAAACCGAAGGTTCTGTATATCTCTTCAAAAAGTGTATTCATTATTAGTCTGCGTCAGTTGCTTCGGATGTCCAATAATTGACTGTGAAGGTAACTGCAAATTCTTCCACGGTATTGTTGTTATCATAGGCTAAAGCGATATCGCCCACGGAAGTCGGGAAGATGCCCTTTACCTTATAGGTATTGGTAACCTGCTCGCCTCTATCGAGCTGCTCGACAAGAGCCTGACCCATCCACCACGCCTCTTCTTCATCAGGTGTGGTGTTGTGGAAGTTCATCAAGATGTTGGATGACCAAGTCTCGAAGTATTTTCTGATACTCATATCCTTGGTGTTGTAGACGGTTACGGTCCAGTCATCGAATGTTCTATCACCAGGTACTTTCACATCACGGCCCATGTATGCGACCACGCAAGGTGCGACGGTGCTGGCAGGGATCGAAGATGCACGGCAAAGGAACTGGAATTGCTCGGGCGATTTGCCTGCTGCTCCAGGAGCACCGTCTAAAGTCACGCGGTATCTGTTAGGACGTGCGCCACCATCGAAGTTAGCTAGAAATTTGGTTACGTCTGAAAATGCCATTGTTTTTCTCCTTATTGATTATCTGATTTGCATGATTAGCGATGTCTTACACCGCGCCAACTACTTCGGAGAACTCAACGCCAGTACGGACGGCAACAAAGTTCAGCGTAATGAAGTTGATCGAACGAGCAGGCTTAATGAAGATGCTTGCTACGAATTCGGCCCTATCGATTACTTCTGGTGTGTTATTGCTGGAGTCGCAGATGACTTTAAAGTCGTAGATACCACGTCTTGCTTTCACCATACGGAGGTATGGCTCGACGGAACCCACGAATTGCTTGCGGGTGAAGTCGTCATTGAACTCGAACAGCTGGTACTTGGCGGCTCTAGAAATGCTCTTCTCTAGAGTAATGAACAATCTACGAACGTTGATGTAGCTGAATGCGCTATTCTTGGTTAATAGAGTGCGGTCACCATACAAGAAAGTTCCTTCTCCGGTGAAGCTTACGACGCTATTGATATTGGCTTTATAGAGCTCGTCGCGGCTGGCTTTGTTAGGATTGAACGCCAGGCTGACCAAGTTCTTGATCTTACCACGGTTCAAACCAGCTGGAGACCACCATGCATCGTAATCGGTTTCGGTTTGTGCGCAAAGACCGGCGATGTCGGCATTCAACGGAATCCAACGATACTTGTCTGCGAAGACGTCGTATTGTAGTTTCCAACCACTGTCGGCAACGGCAAAGCTGGTATTTCTGTTAATACCGTTAACCGTATTGGTTACGAAGTTTCTAACGTTGCGAGTAGCTGTGACTTGATCTTGATTCAGAACATCGACCAGGTTAGGGCTGAAGAATACCATACAATCACGACGGTATTCGCAGATGTTATCGATAACGTGGCGAATCACATTCTTGGATGTCGAGCTACCACCGGCATTACCGACGAACAGCAGGCTGACGTCGACTTCTTCTGCGTTCTTGAATTGGTTCCAACCGTTGATCAGCTCGTTGGCTCCGGCTTTTTCGCCATCTTCGCCGCCGGCTAAGGTCACATCATAAACCTCTTTCAGGCTGTAGAATGTGCGAGGAATACCAGTAGAAGATGCGTTGGTCATGCCCCAGTTGGTTCCAGCAGAATCACCTGCGGTTGTGGTCGCAGTAGCGGTCGCACCACTTCCACCTGGAGTCACGGTCACTTTAGGATTGCCGTAGTTCGTGCCACCGCTATTGATTTGGTAGCCGATGATCTTACCTTCGTCGAGAGTATTCACTTCTCCGATGATTGCTGACGCGGATGCGCCGGCGCCCTTAGGAGTGATTTGGACGGAAGGTGCGGACTCATAGCCAGAGCCTGCGGTAACGATAACGACACCAGTGACCTTACCGGCATTAGCGCCAGTACCAATCGTGGCAGTTGCAGTTGCAGGAGTCGTTGGAGTGCCACCAGTGAATGTAACATTGGCATTACCATAGTCGGCGCCTTGCGTATTCATGGTTACGTTCAGGATACCTTTACCCACCACGATGTCGAAGGTTGCGCCAACACCACCTGTTGGAGATACGGTAGAAGCCACGCCAGTAGCGGAAGCTGCATAACCTGCACCATGAGTGACAGTACCGGTTAAGATTTCACCACCAGTATCGACAGTCAATACGGTATAAGTCGCTGCACCACCGGTAATGGTGAGTACGTCGCCGACGTCATAACCGGAACCTGGGTTAGCTAGGGTGACGGTCTTGGTCGTACCGGTTGCAGTAAGATTAGCGGTTGCAGTAGCACCATTACCTTGATCGGTAATAGTCACGTTAGCCGAGTAGTAATCTCTACCTGTATCGGTCGCTAGGATAGCTGTGATTACACCACTGCCGTTGATCACGGCTTCGGCTTCTGCGCCCTCACCAGAATCGGTGATGGTCACATAAACTGGGTCCGCATAACCGTTACCGGCATTCACGACGGTAATGTCGGTGATCACGCCGAGGTTGTTAATCGTGGCAACCGCGGTCGCGCCTTTACCATTTCCGGCAGAAGGCTCTTCGGTTTCAGGATCGTAGTCGGTAATCGTGATGATCGGCTTGCCGTAGTTCGTGCCACCGCCGACAACGGTAATCTCGTCGATAGAGCTGTCGATGTCTAGAGCAATGGCGCCTTTAATCGGGCTGAAGTACCAAACATATTGAGAAACCAGGTTCAAGACGTTTCCGTAGAAGTTAGGCTCGTTATCGACGCCTTTGCTATCGATAGCCTTGCTTAGGAAAGCGTATTTTTCGAGAATAGCTCCTGGTACACCAGTGAATTTGCCCTTGGCGTCGATAATGACGATGTGAACTTCGTCATTAGAAGCGCCCAGGTTAGCGGCGTATGCGCTCGTTCCTGGTTGAACATAATCGAACTCGTCCTTGTACTCCCACTCTTCGAAGGTGTTGGAGTCGGCCATCGAAATACGGATGGAATCTCCAAGGACACCTGGGCAACGAGCGATGAATAGGTCGGTGGTTGTTCCTTGTTCTGCAGCAACCAAAACTTGGTATTGCTGTAGATTCTTAACTAATCTTCCCGAGCCATCGACGGAAGAGTTAAGAGCGGTCGTATCATCAACGACACGGACAACTCTTAGGTTATCGTTGTATGCTAGGAAGTTGGATGCGCTGAACCAATCAATGTAATTGGCATCATTCGGTTTTCCAAAAATCTTAGCAAGAGTATTTGCATCATTTATTAAAACGGTTTCGTCAACCGGACCCCAGACGAATTGACCTACGAAAGCACCACCCGAAGTACCGACGGTTGGCACGAAGTTGGTTAAGTCAATTTCTCTAATCTGAACTCCAGGGCTGAGCTGTTTTGCGTATGGCATAGCCTTCTCCTTGTTATTCGGTTTATAATCTATGGATTGTTTTCCATTTCCATATTCAAACAATTAAAATCTACACTAGGTTTGAATTCGTCATGATTATTATCTGTTTTGTATTTATTGAAAAAAATATTTACATTCTGGTAAGGCGAATTCGTAATCTTCGGTTCCATCCGAGAAGAACCCGAAAGCTGCCACTCTTTGATCCTCGTTCTTTTGACCGATCTCTTTCATGATTTCGTGGATACCGGGTTTAGATAGATCCTCGAAGAAGGTTTGAATGGATAGCCAACCGAAATGCACCAATGTCATAGAGATGTCGTCGGTCTTTCCCTTCTCCGCCTCATACGAGGTTCTGGTTTTAACGAACCACGACATCTCCTGTATGGTATTCCAATCAACGAGGATCAGCATGTTCTCCTCGAGAAGAGTTTTCAATGCCGAGCATCCCATGATTTTCGATTTCTTGTCCATCCTGACACCCAACCCGTGGATGCTATACTCGCTAAATTTTTCTTCGCCTTTGAATATCCTGGATGAAATCGTGTTCTCGTAATCGTATTCATAGAAGAGCGTATCCGCCACTATCTTCCCGACGGCGTTGTTCTCTACCTGAATATAGGCTTGATTGTATTTCGTGGCGATGTCGATAAGAACAGGAGTCAGAAGCCAGGGGCTCAGATCATTCCTCTTATAGACATAAACCTGTCGATAAGGTTTCTCCGTGATATCGATAACATTGATCACCGAGTAATCTCGACCTGCGCCTTCTCCGACATCTACGAAGCAAACATAGATGTTGCCGGGTTTGGGTTTTGCATAGAGGTTATTGTAATCGTCGGAGTAGATGGGTTCCATAAACACCATTCGCTCTAAACATTCTCCAGATACGAGCGTATTGCTGGATCCCAGGAATTCGCAATCGTGTTCCTGACGGAACTGCTTCTCCGATGTATTGCGTATCGTCTCTCTCTTCCACGCCTCATCTCTATGCGGGTGACGATTCCAGATATACTTGATCGGCTTGAAATCATTCTTGTTATTGACCGCATCGGTGTACAGCTTATAGAATAGGTTCATCCCGTTCGGAGTAGAGGTCACGATGATTTTGGTTTGAGTACCCGAGGTGATAACGGGATACGTCGAAGTGAAGAACTCGACATCGTTTAGAACGAAGGCGAACTCGTCGAGATAGACGCAGTTGATGGAGAAACCACGGATACTGGAGTTAGTCGTCGGACCCGCGAATATCTTGGACCCGTTGGAGAACTCCACGCTCCCTTTGTTCCACTCGACTACACCGGGTTTCAACCACCACGGTAGCAACTCGTACATCAGCTTCAATCGACCCAAGATCTCTCTACTCTTGGCTGCATTGTTAGCTAAGATGGCGATGAAATAGTCGTTGTTGAAGATAGCCTGATAGAGAAGAAACGCGCAGACAGTGATCGTCTTTCCCATCTGTCTGGATAAGGTGGCAATCGTGAAACGGTTTCCCTGAAACTCGCGTATCATCTCTTCCTGGAAGTCGTAAAGATCGAACAGAACCTTACCTTTATCAAGAGAGATGATGTAGACATAGTTGGCTAAAAAGTATTTGATATCTTGATAGCATTTGACGATCTCACTCACTTGCTCGGGGGTGAACTCTATCTGAACACCCTTCTTCTTCAGTTCGGTATTGCCTTTGTAATAAGGCTTATAGTCGATACTCATTTCACCAGAGATTTTCATCTAATCTGACTCCTAATCTGATCGATAAGAGAATCACTCGTTCCGATGAAGATGACATTGTTCACCGGTGGCTGATCGGGCTCGTTAGAATGACTCGATGTAGTCCTCGTCTCCGAATTCTTATCGGTTAGAGACAGAAGATCTTTGTTGACTTCGGCAAAGGTCTTTACCAAGGCGGAGAACGACTCAATCATTCTGGCGGAGGGGTTCGAGCGCACTTCACTGACAACGGTATCGACGACGCACTCCATATCTTTGAGAAGATTGAGAAGATTGTCTCTGACGGTGCCGTAATCCGTCTTTCGGTGCTCTACCAGTTGTTTGGTGAACTCGTCGTAGGTCGCCGGAACAGGCGACACAATTCTGGGCGCCCTTTCTAATTCTGTGGTTTCGACGCCGAATGCATTTGCAATTTGATCTGTCATGTCTTATACTACCTCTGCTCTAACTTTGGCTCTGATTATGTCGTTGTAACGGTAATCTAAATAGTCCTCTGCCACCACACTGAAAATTGCATCGGTATCGAGATTCAGGAATTCGTAGTATCCGGTTGTGGGGTCGCTGATAGTCTCTAAAATTGGAACAAAACTCCAATACTCAATCAAAACAATCTTTCTAGACATTGGGGTGCCTTCAGCATTAGTCACGGTTCCCCAGATTTTACCATTGCCCCAATACTGCGATGAAACTGGACAACGAGCATATGATTGGTCATCAAAGACAGATGCTGCTACTGGTAGACTGTAGGTGTATTGAGTAGCGTCGTCTTTTAGAAATCGTATCATAGAATTAGATGGTGAACCATCAAATATCGTCACTTCATCTAGTTGTCCGATAAAGTTTCCGAGGATAAGACTGTTACCCGAATCGACCAGCTTCTTTGCGTTGGTTTGAGTTTGTGGTGAAAGTGTGGTAGAAGGGACGAAGTCTTGATTGGGATACAAAACCACATTTTTTATAATTCTGAATTGCGAGATAAATCCTCTATAACGGTACACACTCGCACTTACCAAATCGCTAACAGCCAATCCTAGAGTTGAAATCCCCGTACCAAAGTTCGGGATAGATACTTCGTATTTAAGATATCCGATTGACAAATATGCTAACCCATCCGCTATCACGAGTGATCGCAATGTGCGTCCAGGTATATAGATTTAACTGGTCAAGAGTCACATAAGTTGTCCCGAAGAACCATTGTATCGAATTGCCAACCAAAACTATTCCTACTCTATCAACCTGAGTTAGAGATAGACCCTGCGTCCAAATGTAGATAGGACTAGCGACACTACCGGTTTGATGGGCTTCAAACCAAAATTCTAAGGTAAAATTCTCAGTTGATAGTGTCGAACCTGTAGGTAACTGTATCCAATCATCATCACCATCGAACCAGCAAGATCCTTTTTCGGTGACACCCGACGGACGTATCAACTCGGGATCACCGACTACTCTAACATTGTCCGGATAGGACTTCGGATCTGTAAAGAACAGCATCAAATCGGTGTTAGCAAACGAGTTAAATTTAGGTGGGAATTGTATCGTTGGTGGAGTAAAGTCTTCGTTATAGCGGGCGACGCCTCGAGTAAATCTAAGTCCATCGATATACCCCATGTATCTGTTTCCTGCTGATATAGAAGTCGGAGCACCGATGCAGATGGTGTCATCTCGACCATCCGAAGTGATTGTTGTAGATTGTTCTGCTACCTTTACCCCATTTAGGTAGATCTGTTTCAGATTCATATTCTTTTGAAATACCACATGATTCCAACCAGTCAATGATAGACCGGATTTTATTAAATCGACTGAGCCGTTTCCACGAAAATAAATGGTGATTTTTGAGACACCTACAAGAAACCCGTCACTCGTGTTTACATCTTTCGTAAAAACCCATCCACCAGCTAAAGGAGATTGCGGATTAAACCACCCTTCTAAGGTGAAGTTCATAGTATCCGAAACCATCGAATAATTATACGGCATAACCACCCAGTTCGCGACGCTTTCTGCTGGCAATGCTGTGGTTCCAGGATAGACAAGATCGGTGGCGATGTCGAATTTGGCTGATTCTCCACGAAGTGATCGAATTGAAGAAGGTGATGTAACATTTGAAGGAAGATCATAAATTTTTCGCTGTGGTATAGGAACCAATCCCGGTGGTGTTTGTGGGTAAGAGAATTCGGATGGATAACGGCAGACGCCTTTTGTTAGCCTAATATCATCCAGCCATCCCGAAAAGTAACGACCACCTCCGCCAGCACGACCAAATTCGATAGTGGCAGCTAAATCCGGTAGAGTTGCCGATGAAGTCGTTGTACCTTTAGATAATGAATCTACCCAAATTGTAAAGGTGGTTCCGGATCGGGTGATTGCTATATGATGCCAATCGTAGTCATGGGCGCTTGTAACCGACAGAAGAACCGTCTGAGATCCGGAGACCACCGTTAAAAATGTGAATCCGGTCTTCGTTGCAATCAGCGCTATCAGGTTATTGGCGTCGAGAGTTTGATTATACAAGCACTGCGCGCCCGAAGCCGAATAGATATCCGACGGTATAAATGCAAACTTGCACCACATCTCGATGGTGAAATCGCCGGTTCCATAGTTCCAATCACTGCTGTCATCGACCGACAGATAAGATGATGTGCCATTGAAAAGCGCACTTGCCGATCCAAATCTCTTTGTTCCGGTAACGGTTGTCGTATTCGATGGACTTACGGTTTTATTCGAATTCGAACTATCTGTGAATGTAGTTTCTCCATTCGTACCGTTACAATTCAACAGAAGAGTGACATTGGCTGAACTTGCGTCCCCCGAAAGTGTTTTTTCGGTCCATAGCATAGAATAGCGGGATATAGATCGAGTTAAGCGAACATCATCGATATAACCATAGAACGACTCGGCTGATGAATTGTTGGCACCAATCGACACTTTTGTCTTTTCAAGTATAGGATAGGCGAAGGGAGCAACTGCATTGAAGGTGGTAAATCCTGTTGGTGGGGTATATGAGAACTCCGGTGTCTTACCTCTTATTACCAGAGTACAAGTGGTGTATACTCCTACCGCGATACGGACATTACCGGTTAAGTTTGAGTATGCCGGGTTGGCTTCGGTTACAGGATTACCACTGGCTTGCCAGGTGTTATTCTTAGCAAACCAAATCTTTCCATTTTTAACTGCTACACCAATTACATCGCCGGTTGTATAAGTGGATCCATAGACACCAGAATTGTTGCTGTTATACTTGTTTCCGTTAAAACCATTATAACCCCAGCCAGTCGCTCTCGTCCCTGGATGAACCCCACCCGTGGTTGCGTCAAACGATGTGGTCACCACTCCTACCATCTGATTATTGGATGTCGCTGCCGAAGAAACCAACACCTCAAAGTAAACTCCGGTGCTAGATTGACTATCGAAAGATTCTTGTGAGATGGCTGTCGACCAAGCAGAAGATGGTGCTGCATAGGCAGTTTTCAACATGTTGGTGAATAAATACAATGAATTAGATAGTAGTTTCGACATGATCCCATCTAACAGTAGTCTGCTCTTCAATACACCATTAAGCCAACTACTCAGATAGTTTCCTTCTTTAGTAAAGGCGACATGGCTCCAAGTAGAGTTGGGAAGAGCAGCGACGGTGTTGATTGTAAATTCAGTACCACCTGTTCTGCTATCGTCAAAACGCACAGAACATGGACTCGTCGTGCCAGAGTTGTTCATAACCATAAGGAATCCGCCGGCTGTTCCATACTGCTCTGTCTCTATGATACGACCCCAATTCTGCGCTACCCAACCACCGTTGATCGGATAAACCCAGGCTTCGACAGTGAAGTCATCCGCAGCGAAGGCGGTATCGCCTGCCGATGATATTCGAATGGCATCGCCTGTTCCATCAAATGATGCATAAGATCCACCAATCGCTTTTCCAGCAGTGAGCCCACCTTCGAGAGAGATAGCATTGACTCCAATCGATTCGTCTTTAATGTAGTAATCTTTCGTGGTGTCCAGAAAGAGTTTTACATTGGTATCTCTGTAAGGGTAGTTCGATGACAACGAATACGCCGAAGTGGGTGGTGTGAAAGGTACTGTGAACATCGCCTTTCCTTTGACGATTCGAACCTCATCGATGTATCCGATCCATTCAGAAGTCGTTGTACCATACTTCGTGCCATCAAAATAATCACCGAGAGTTATACCATACGATTTCCAGCGTTCGGGGCGGAATTTTAATGAAGTTCTAAAATTTCTTGGGTTTAAGGTTGCTTGGGCGTCGATGGCACCGTTCACCCATAAGGTCCACCAATCATGACAACGAGTGACCGCCACATGATACCAGGTATTAGCTGCAATGGTAACGGCACTTCCAGACAAAGCGGAAGAAGATTCAGAATACGGCATCCATAAGAAGATGAAACGGTTTGACGCGTTCATCTGAAGTGTAAAAAATGGCCCATAAGCTGCACCATTCTGAACCCACATGTTCATAAAAGCTCGAGCTGTTCCGATTGAATCGACTCTCACCCAGCATTCTATCGTGAAGTCGCCTTCTCCCAGATTAAAAGAATCATGGGGATGAACGATAACACCGCAGCCCGTAGTACCGTTCAAGTAAAGAGAGCTGCTTCCAAATTTGCTTTGAGTAGTCGAGATTTTAGCCCCAAAAGATCCAACCACGGAATGCCCCCATCGAGAGCTATCGACGAACTCGGTTGTTCCATCCGTACCATCGAAATGAAGAAGTAGAGAGGTTTGATCGTACTCAACATTGATAGGTTTGGGTACCGGTACTGTCGGAACTGCAACGGATGTTGTATACTTCGCCGATTGCGTAAGTTGAATCTCGCTAAGAAGACCGTTAAAGTATTCGGCACTATCTCTATTTCTCCCTATAACAAGATCGGAATTTTCGGCGATGGTTATCGAGCTATTCAGAGTCGATCCATGTTGCGTTCCATCGACGAACAGTTTCCAGCTATTCGAATCCGATGCGTTCCTTACAATCACAACATGGTGCCAACCTATCGATAAAGTGCTTGAAGTCAATTCGACATCCCAGCCCGAAGTGCTGTCACCAAATTTAGAATATATCTTCGTGTCTGTGTCTAAGTAGATTAGCATACCCGAAAGATCTGTCGACTCTCTTTTATCAAACAAAGTGCGTTTAATCGAGAAACTCGGTATGTATACCCAAAATTCAAAAGTGAACGTATCACCTAAAGCGATGTTTGCCGAGTTATCGACTACTATAGCATCGTTGATCCCATCGAAAGCGATTGCTGGATAGTTATGCTTGAAGTGATTGGAAATGATTTTAGCGTTTCCAACAAAGGTGATACCGAGAGCATTGTTAGAGTCTTCCCAAGGTCCCATGTAGGTCGAATTCGTATAATGGTCCATCCCGAGCTGCAATGCTACTCTATCGGCATAAGGATCGGTTGGAGCGGTAAAACTGTCGCCTCGAATCAAAAGAACAACATCATCAAAGTATTCATCAGCAATGTAGGTGCTTCGAGTAGGCGGAGTGAAGGTGCCGGTCCAACTTTCTTCCGATCTAAATCTGACAGCGTCGAGTCTTCCGAACAGTAGATTAGATCCTGCTCGTGATCCAATCTGCGTCGCTATTCTATCGGGCTCAACAAAAGAATCGCCAGATGCTTCGAGGTAACCATTCAGATAGGCTTTTATCGATAAGATGTTTCGTGTGAAAGCGATGTGGTGCCAAGTTTTGGCACTGATTGTGGTTATACCGACGATCTCTTGCAGATTATTGATGATAGTGAGTTTCTGATTTTTAACTGACAAGCTGGTCGATCCGACACCACTACCCGATGATTGCGATACGATGCATTGCTCGGTGTTATCGATAAAGTTAAACCAGACCCATAAGTCGACGGTAAACACATTCTTCGAAAGCATAGGGTCCGTTATAACCAGATAATCTGTCGTTCCATTCAATTGAAGACAGGTGTGATTAATCTTTCTGGTGCCTTCGATGACTATAGGATTTCCAAACACCAAGTTAGAAAACTGGTTAGTCGATTGTAACTGGGTCTCGCTCACAGAAGGCAATTCGGATGTGGGCGGTATAAAATTAGCCATAGATTACTCCTCGGGTAATACGAATATCATCGAGAGACAGACCCGTAGCTCGATAAGAGGTTGAGGTTCCATCGCTTAAAAGACCTTGATTCCATTGTGCTCCACCTATATTGAGGTTATCTGTCGTATAGGTTACAGAGTTAACCAAACTATTGGATGGGGCGTTTGCATAATCGGTGAATGCGAGAGTCTGCTCGATGCCATCTTGATAGAGGCGTATAAAATGATCTTTACATGTTATAGCAATATGATACCAGGTGTCGACCAAGAATGCCGACGGAGCTTTTTTGTTGAAGTTGGCTAAGGCACCACCTTGACTTAGATTGCCGGCTTGTATGTTAAGAACATCACTCTTGATAGTTATACCGAACCCGGTTCTTAGAGAGGCGGTCGATCCACCCGTACCTAAAGGATTCCCCCACCAGATTATGGGGTTCGTCGATATCCTATTGGCAAACATCTTGACCCAGAATTCTATAGTGAAATCGATGGTCGTCGGGTAGTAAACCGACGTCAACGATTGCTGTCGAGAGATAGAAACTCTCGGTATCTCGAGATGATAGGTGCCATCAAAATACATCGATTTGGTTGCAAACGGCGAATCGTTGATAATGATAGGTGTGTTGCCATAAGATACAACTTGGTTTTGACAATCGTCATTGCCATCATTACACCTAAGTTGCAACATCGCCGATGATGTCGACCCATCAAATTTTAATTCCGAACATTTGAAATCTGTTTCCACGATACCCTTATCGAAAACTGCATCGAGTACCCCATCAACTACGATACAGACTATGTCCTGTTTGAAGTCGACAACAACCTGATGCGTCGCATCGTCGTTGATCGCGGTCTGTCCGGTGACTTGATAAATATCGCCTTCGACATAGAAGGTTGCATGAATCTTGCCAAGCGACAACTCTATCTTATACGCCCCCTCTTTCTTAATTATCTCTCCCGATGTGCTGGTAGTTCTGATAAAGAAATGGAATGATAGAACATCTTTTCCTAAAACAGATTGCGAGGGTCCTTCACCGTAGCCGCCGTCAAAGTAAACCGAATCATCTTTCCCATCATTGTAAGGTATCAAGGGAGTTTGACTCATCAAAACATCATCGGGATCGACCAGATTAAGATCCCAATCATTATGAAAATCTTCTAAGGTTGTGCCTGTATCTCCAAGTCTATAATGACTTATTATCTTTGGAGAAAATGAGATTAAAGGTTTACGATAGAAATCGATTTCAAAGTATGAGAGATCCTCTTGAGATGGTGTAAATGTTGTTAGATACTTTGCATACCCTCTGATGAATTGCAACCCTTTTAAATACCCATAAAACATAGAGTTCTGATCATCACCCCCGATGTTAAGCGTGGTGGCTTGCCAAGCAGCCATTCTCATCGCCGAAGTTCCGATGGTGGATGTTGCGACGGCACTCCCGTTTTGGAATAGAGTAATCACTTCTTTAGAGCGAACGATAGCTATATGATACCAGGTATGGGATGATTGAGTTGGCGAGGAGATAGACACCCAAGACGATCCTGTTATGGTGTAATTGAATGTGATGGTAGAATCGGTGTTGGCTTGAACTAAGAATATCGTATAAACTGGCCCAGTTCTTGAAGAGATGATAGTTCGTGTGGTTGTCAAATCAAATCTATACATCCAGAATTCTATGGTCCAGTCCTCTAACTCATTCCATTCATCGGGTCCTCTCTTAACCAAGATTTGCGATGCCCCATCGAAAAGTGCCATCGTTCGATTTTGTTTATAGATGGGTGAACCTACTGTATTGTACGGAATCAAAGAATCTGTTAAGACGACATTCTTATTTGTCACCATCATTGGAGATTTTGTAGTATCGATCGCATCAAATGAGTTATCAGGAATGGCTTGCGTCGGAACCGTCAATTGACGCGATAGACTGTCTCCTCGATAGATGCGCATCTCGTCGATATAGCCCTTAAATCCATTGGTGCCATCACCACCTATAGTCAATGATGCGGGAGTTCTGAAGAAATAGGTATCGTAACCAACATTTTTGAATGGTGCTGTGGGTACTGTGAAATTAGTCGTATAACGAGCAATACCTTTGGTGGCTCTAAATTCATCGATGTAACCATTCAGATAACGACCCCAAGTGGAGCCATAAGAATTACCACCTATGTCCGTTACGGAAGAACTAGACCCGGCGGAACCTGTATCATAAGATTCTGCCAGCAATACACCATCCAAGAAGATTCTAAATGTCAATTTTTCTCGGGTTACTGCGACATGATACCATTGATTCTTTGTGAGAGGTTGTACGAAACCATAGAGGACTAGAACTTTTTGTCGAGTCCCTTCCCACAGATATAAACTCGTACCCGTTATCGAAGTATTTCCACCAATGTTAAGGAGGAGCCCATTGGTGTAACCAGAGAAAATCGTCGCATCTCTATAACCGTTACCATCCGGGGATGAATCACCCTGAATGTTGAACCAGCACTCTACCGTAAAATCACTCGTACCAAAGTGGAATAGAGAACTGGATGCAGTCTGAATATAGTCTCCAGTACCATCGAAGTAAGCCGATGAAGCGCCGAATTTGCTTGCAGATGTTCGAGTTTTTGCATTACCTGCTGCTGTCCAAGTTCTATTTTGAGGACTATTATCTGTGAAGACGGTGCCGTTATCCGATCCATTCATGTGCAGTAAGGCTATATCATTGATTGAAGACGCGATCCCATCGGATATATTGATTGCAGAGTTGCCCACGCAAGCCCCATCAACATACACTTTGATTCCAAACTGCTTCTTTTGAACTTGGAGATGTCTGAACGATGTTGAAAAATCTGTTTTGGTGAGATTGGTAATCACCGTATCACTTATAGGATCGCCCAGAGTAACGATGAGCTTGTGACCGCTGCTGACTCCTCCAAATTTAATCACGATTTGTCTATCAGACTCTGCATCCACTTGTTTGAAGACAACCTGCTCTCCTCCTGCTGTCTCTGTCGTTTTAAGCCACATCTCGATACCAAAGTCGATACCGAGGTATGAAAACAGCGCCAGATAAGGTGGAGATAGATAATCGCTTCCGCCTGTGAATAGACCGCTCTGCGATCCAAACTTCTTGTCGACTGACGAGAGTGATGCGCTACCGTTAATGGTAAGTGGGCGCGATGTAATCGAATCGAGGAATTGCGTCCCTTCGAAGTTGCATTTGAGAAGCGGCTCTACTGGCACCACACTCTGCCATCTGTACCCGTTCCAATCTGACTGGTATGTTCCCGAATAAGTGTGGTACATCACGAAATCGGTGATGTATCCTTGGAAAAAGTTTGATGGTGTGAAATAGCACCCAATGTAAGCAGTTCTTCCTAGCACAGGAGGTTCGGGGTTCTCGGTTAATGTCATTCCATTATCATAAACACCATTGATTTCGAGAGCTACCCAATTCGTTCTTTTTGAGATTCTAACAGAATACCAAGTATTGGCTGCAATGGTAGACACGGATGTGAAATTCATACTCGCACCAGAAGGTGACGAGTCTCTAGCAATAGCCACGTAAATCTTATTAGCTGATGTGATTTGTGCGTAGTGTCCGACGTGCGTCCCTGCTGCGCCATCGAAGCAATAGAAATTTCTGTTAGTACCTGTTGTCGTCGTGTAGAACCAGAATTCGATGTTCCAATCTCTTTGGAAGTTGAAGGCTCCTCCGAACGGAGTAAAAGCTAACCTAGAAGATGACCCATTGAAAAATGCGGGGAAACCCTCTCGCATTCCACGCGTTTTTGCGTTATCGCTATCGGGCCACGCATAACTCATCGATGTCGGAGTGAGTGAGTTGCGATAAGGACTCAAATCAGCGAATAAGGTGGTGTTTCCCGACAAACCGCATAGAGGCAAATGCAACAACGTGGCTTCGATGTATGGATTTCCTGAAAAGGCAGGAAACGGCTGAGATGGGGGAGTGAAGTCCGATGTATAGCGAGCTACACCTTTAATCAGTCTAAAATCATCCATGTATCCTGTTGCATAGTTTAACGAATTCGTTCTACCTCGACCAACTCTAAAGGCACCGACATCATTGAAATTGGTTGAATCGGTAAACGAGTACACTTCCGCCCCGTTGATATATCCTCTATTGGTCGTTCCAGATCGAGTCCAAGCAACATGACTCCAAGTATTAAGAGATGGTGCAGCCGATGAAGTGTAGATAGAGCCTGCTAAATCCCATCTTAGGTATCCATCTGTCGGAGTTAAACCGAAGAAAAACCCGTCCGACCCGGACGCCCCTTTCGAGGCGATAGCCCAATACATCGTCGCATCAAAACTCGTCGGGTAAATCCATGCTTCTATTGTCAGATCACCGGTACCAAAAGATAGATCCGTGGAGTGCGGCGTAGAGATGAAGTTGTTTACCCCATTGAAATAACCGCTGGTTCCGCCCCACTTGGATTGAAGCGTCGACAATGTCATTCCACCATTCAATGTGATGGCATGACCTAATTCATCGACGATTCCTCGTGGTGGTCGACCCATGTGCACGAGTAAGGCAGTATTCGACCAGTAGGTATCATCTTCATTCGGGAGAACTGCTGTCGCGGGCGTGAAATCCGATGTATAGCGAGCTACACCATTGGTGATTCGCAAGTCTTGAAGATTGCCGGCAAAATAGTTCCCAACGTATTCTCCCAGTCTACCGATCGACAATTTATAAGAACTATCGTTGACCGATGAGGACGATATCGTCGTGGCTTCGGAGACACCATTCAAGTAAAGGTTGAAGTTAGATCCTGATCTTACATAGGCGATATGCCACCAAGCCGATGTCGTTAAACTGGTTGTCGATTTCAGATCACCTATGATACTACCTCCACTAAAGCAGGCTCCACGAGCTTTACTATCTGTCGCAATTTCAAGAGTAAAGGAGAATAGTGAATTCGTTGCTCCCGAATCACCTTGAGCTACTATGACTCGACGATTGGTTCCCAGAGCGCTTGGTCTCACCCAGCATTCTATCGTGAAGTCGTTAGTGCCCAAAGTGAAATCGGCACTGTCAGGAGTATCGATGTAATCGCCCGAGCCATCAAAAATCAAACTTACGACATCGTTCTTTGCCCAGGCTCTCGATTGCGTAACATCGCCATAGGCTGCCAACGGGTGCCCCTTTTCATCGAAAAACACGAATGGACTATGATAGCAATTAAAACGAAGATGTAATCCTGTATAGGCTGCGAATAATGAATCACCATCACCCGTGTCGGGCAAGGCTCCCATGGTCGGTACAAAGTCCGATGTATAACGCGCAATCGTTTTTGTGAATCGTAGCTCGTGCAGATACCCTTTGAAACCATACAAGCGATTTACGCTATCACCGCCGATAGCCAGTGGAGAAGTAGTTTGGGCAGTGATATATGATGTATGACTGGCGTAACCGGTAAACCCGGCAACTCCATTATGAAACGCCTTCCAAAGATTACCATATCGAACTATGGCGAAGTGGCTCCAGGTATTAAGAGTCACGGTTCCGAATGTCTTATTTAAGAAGATGGGATAATACGTCGATTCTTCAAGAGCAATGGTGAATTGGATGCTCGTACCATTCAAACGAATCTCATAAGCGGGTAATGAATACGTGACTGTATTCTCGGGCTTTCGAATGATGATCTGCGTTCCGGACACGCTTTCCGGGTAAATCCATCCTTCAATCGTAAAATCGCCTATTTGCGCCAGATCATCATTATGAGGTGTGACTAAGAACCCATACCCATTGAAATGAGCACACGAATACCCCTGAAACGAACTTAGTTTGACATCACCTATTGGAGTGAACCTATGTCCCATCACATCAGTAAAATTGTCCATTTCTTCAAAAGTTAATAGAATTGGAGTATTATCCCAGTATGGATCGAGGGATGAATTAGTCGGGAAAGGTGAAGATGGTGTAACATATGAAGATTCCGACACAATAGGTCGAGCAACACCTTTGGTGATTCGAAGTTGATCCAGATAGCCTTTATAGAATTCGCCCGGAGTCAAAGGAGCCGATGTTCCTATAGCGAATGCTCCCGATGACTCGTAGAATGAAGCGGGAACAGATTGATCTGTACCGGCTTGTTGACCGTTCACATAGCAACGCATCACACCTGAACTACGAGTCAATAAAACTTTAAACCAAGTGTTGGCTGAATAGGTAAATGTAAAAGTGACAAAAGCGTAAGTTGAACCATTGGTGGACCAGTAAAACCAGATTGACCCGCCACCAAATCCTTCAGCACCCACATAGACCTCCCAGCTTCTTTGTCCGGATCCTCCGTCCCAAACGCTACAGATAGTTCCATACTGCGTTGAGGTATGAGCCGGTCTCATGTAGAAATCTATCGAGAAATCGCCGGACCCGAAGAGGAAATCGGACGAAGAAGGTGAAGTGATAAAATCACCCGTTCCATCGAAGTAAGCAGACGATAGTCCAGTGACGAATTGGTCCGTAAGAATTTGGGCATTACCATTGGCTGTTAATGCATGCCCTTTAAAATCGACAAAAGATGTGCTTCCATTGGTCCCATTGAATGGTACTGAAAGAGTGACATTATTCCAATATGGATCTTGGAAAGTTCTTGCCGATGTCGGCAGATCAAACTTCGCATAAGGTCCCGCACCTTTGATAATTCGTACATCATCGATGTAACCATAAAATAAGGTGTTGGGGTTATTCCATCCAGCACATCCAATCGTGATGTAAGATTGCGATGCATTCGTGATCGCCATCGTATTCCATCCCATCAACCTGCCATCGAGATAGAATGCGTTTATCGTCCCACTTCGAACAAAAGCCACATGATACCACTGATTCGTTTGAAGGGTTGGAATTGCGACAGAAAGATTAGATCCCGTTGCGTTCGTATAACAGGTGAGTGATGCGTTGGATACATAGATGCACCAATCAAAATTTACCCCATAGGTATCCTTTGCTATGATACATTGAGTGCCCGAAGTCGACAAGCGAAGGAACCAGGCTTCTATGGTGAAGTTCCCCGAACTCAAATCAAAATCTGATGAATATGGCAGTCTCAGATAATCTCCTGTACCATCGAAGTAAGCAGAAGATCCGCCGAATTTCGATTGCGCTGTCGAGATTTTGGCATCACCAAAAGGCGTAATCGTGTTCCCCTTCTCATCGGTGAATGTGGTACTACCCTCCGTCCCATTCATATGAAGAAGGAGCGATGTTGTCGCAGTCACATCGAGTTCTTGAGATGGTGGGGTGAATGCTTGGCTTACCGTTGCAACCCCATCGATAATACGGAAATCATCTAAATATCCGTAAAAAGAAGATGTCCCGAGTCCGGGATCATAGCCAATCTTCAAATCATATGCTAACGTATACGGAGTAATCGTAGTCGTACTCCTCCAATACAGAGCACCGTCGATAAATATTTCAAAATCAGCATTATTGACTTTTTGAACGAGTACATGCGACCAGGTGTTGATTGGGAGAGTGGCGGTCGTCGAATAACTGATTGCCCAAGTAGCACCACTCGTAACCAGAAGATTGATTTGGTTTGTAGATGTTAGATTGATTGAGAATGGTGTATTATAGTTCGATGCATTCCTAAAAGTCATGATATTTTTGCTGACCCCTGTCGAAACAGGTCTTACCCAGAAATCGACCGACCAAGTACCAGTTAGATCAAACTTATTATAGGGTACTGTCAGATAATCTCCTGTACCATCGAAGTAAGCAGAAGATCCGCCGAATTTCGATTGTGACGTAGAGATTTGTGCGTTTCCATTAGCGGTTACTGATTGGCTATAAAAACTGCTGTCTGTAAACGTGGTTGAACCATCCGTTCCATCGAAATTTAGAAGCAGACGAGCATTTCGATCGACATTGTCGTACGAAGCCTGCGGCGTGATGGGATAGCGTTCGACGCCTTTAGTCAAACGAAACTCATCTAAGAATCCTAAAAAAGGACTATTCGTCCCATCTCTTGCAAGTCCTATCCAAAGAGGTGCCGATGCGATATCCATCACGACATTGGATACTGTATAGGCTTCAAGATTACCGTTAATCCAAAGACCGAATTGATTATCCATACTTCGGCTGGCGACGACGTGATACCATTGCCCGATTGTTAGAACGGTTGTCGATACCAATGTAACTTCGTAGCTTGTGGTGCTACTATCACCAACCGTAAAGGTGACTCTATTAGGGGCTGCGGTACTTTGATAGATGTTTAATCCTCGAGTGGCGTAAGTCGGGCGCCAATCAACCAGCAGGGTGCCAGAAGTGATCTGCATCGGTTTAAACCAGAACTCGATTGTAAATATATCGTAAGTCACGTCATAATCTGCATTGTAGGCGATAGCCAGTTTATCACCCGAGCCATCGAAGTATGCGCAAAGCCCGCCGAATCTTCCGCCTGCCGAAAGTGTAGCATCTCCTGTTACTGTGATTGGGTGAGCTTTCAAATCATTGGTTAATCCGAATGACGGATTCTTGTCAGTGTCATTGAAGTGCATCAGCAAAGAGGTGTCGGCTAAGTATGGGTCGCCCGAGTCGCTCGAAGTTGATTGTGGAACGAAATCGCCGAAATAGCGACAAGCGCGAGTTATACGAATGTCGGCCATCCAGCCCGCGAAACTTCGAACATAGTTCGTATAATTGTCCGAACCTATCTTAACAACCATGCCTGTCGTTAGACTGTATCGGTAATTCTGTACCCCATCGAACATCTTTATCTTTTTACCATCGAGGTAGAGCACCATCAATCCATTCGATGTCTCTTTACAGATAGCCAGATGATGCCAGGTGTCTTTTCCGATTGACACGGTTCCACCCGAGATCCAATCAATCGACGAACCACCAACTTCGCAGTGCAATCCGGTTCCTGAGTTGTTAGCATCTCCAGTAATTCTGAAAGCTATTGCATTATTGAGCGGACTGGCGTTAGGCCACGAGAATGAAATCAGCGACATGTCTCTCGAACTACCCGACGTCAAAGCGGCGTTTTTAGCAATCTTAAACCATAGATCGATTGTGAAAGGAGACGTCTGATCATTGAGATCGAAATACTTGTGATAAGGTAGCGTGAGAAACGTCGATCCATTGAAGTATAGAGCAGGTCCACCAAACGGTCCCGATGTTTCTTCTAATGCGGGACCGATCGTGCTTCCGATAGAGTAAACATCGCCCAATATCTGATCATAGACACGAGGGCCTTTAGGTGTGATTTCGGGGATCGATGCCGCTGGAGTGAAGGTGCTGGTATATCGCGCCACACCGCGAGTAAGTCGAATGTCTCTAAAATACCCCGTAAAATAATTTCCACCTGTTACCGTTGAACCGATTGTCAGCTTATTTGATGTAAAGACCTCAGTCGTAGAAAGAGTTGCTGTTTGAAGAACACCGTTGACGAACTGCCTGACAATACCTGATTGGCGAGTGCAAGCATAATGAGCCCACTGATTAGTCGGGAAAGCCGCATCAGTTTCAATTCGACTTCCACCACCGCCGGTTAAACTGAGTTGGAATCCTAATCGGCGGGAGCCGGCGCTATCATTTCCGTTCATAGAAAGATGCCAACCACCTGTAGCATTGAACGCTTCATTTTCAAGTAATCGAGCCCACGCTGCAACACTCGAATTCGTCCATGCCCAGAATTCTATCGTAAAATCGCTATCAAAAGCAAATTGAAGAGAGTTTGCAATAGTTAAATATTCATCACCATCGAGATAGACTCCGATTTGACCATCTTTCAATGCTGCTATTACCTGCGTAGAAGATCTGGTTATCAAATTAGCACAATCATCAGCAAAGAAATAAGAGCCGACAGGCATATCTAATCGTAGGTTAAAGGCGACATATGGAGAATAGGGGTCGATTGTCAGCGATCTCTGGTTAACTAAGCTGGTATTGAGGACAACCGAATTGGCAAGAGAGTCGTTAGATGTTGATTTTATTTTATTGAAATCGAATTGGTGCGTGATTTTATCGACTATCATAGTAGAGGAAGGTTCCAATCTTTATCAAGAGTTATGAGGTGGTGTCCGGTAGGTACCTGACCAGTAACCCGACGCGCAGTAAACAAATCTCTCTCCGGCGAAGGTGAGAATTTGACCGGGTTGGTATCGAGGAGAGGTTAACGTTAAATCAGCCAAGCACGCGGCCATTCCGAGGCATTTCGCCTCGGACGGATGTCGATGAAGCTTCATCGACAATCAAGAATGGGCGATAGATAAACATCTTGTTTGAATATGGATCTGGATCGACGAAGACGGTGGACCCACATAATGAAGCCGAAGAAGATTGCCCCGGATAGTTCAAAAGTTTAAATTTCTGCGAAGTGGTAGTGTGCGTTTTTTTGGAATTGCGCGGACAGAAATTATTCGAGTAAGAATTGAGGTATGAAAAGGAAAAGGCTCCATCATAAACCGAGTTGTTCAAGATCGAGCCGGATATTCCGGTTGCTCCCACATCTCCTGGAACGTAACTAATCAAATCACCAAAGAAAAAGTTGTTACGATATCTGGCATCATCTCCAGAAACAACCTGGTAGTTTAAGTAGAATTGCCTGGTGGTCCCAATTATAACCCAAGAGATGTTCGAACCGTTTGACGGGAAATAGATTCCTGCCGATTGGTAAAGACCTTTTCGAACCATGATCCCTCTCGAAAGCGAAGAACGAAGTGGAAAGGGATACGTTCCTTGGTCAATCGTCGAAGACATGAACTCATAACCACGAAAATAAGTGTTGCCAAGACCGATTCCAAGCCAAGCTATCGGAATCATCGACTCGTAAGAAATTTCGGCGACTAAAAGGATCTAAACTCTGATAAACAGCAACATAATTCGGAGCATCATAGAAAACTTTACTCCACCCCAGAGGAGCAACCTTCATGGTGATGGATAGTCCTGTGATAGTGGTGCTGGTGAGTCCTGAGTCGGAAGCGTCGAATTTGAGGTTATCGGCATCGGTGATTTCTGTAATGATCCATTCGCCATTGATAGCTTCTTGATCGGCGCCGGCAATCAAAATCACGGTTCCCACCTTAGTGTAACCGTGACCCGTCGAAGTGGCTGTTGCAATCCCAGACGAATTGATTGTTAATGATGATAGGATGACCTGACCGAATCCTGATATCAAGCAGTCATCTAAAACATTCAACGTGGTACCGGCATTAGGTGTGCGAACGGGCGAGTTATCGTGAGTACGAAGATCCGAGGTTGAACCTCCACAAAAAATTTTAATGGGGACGGTGTGAGCCATCTATCGTACCTCTAACCGACAAAGAAATCGGGCGGATCACTTTCCTTCGATAGCAGATCGGCTTCTAGTTGTTGGATTTCTGTCAAGGCATCTTGGTAGATCTCTCTACCATTGAGAGTGATGCCCGAAGGTAGCTGAAATCCGCTGTATTTTAGCATGTTTTGCCCCCATTGTCTCTTGAACAACGCGGTGGTGTAATCTCTTAACCACCCGGTTGCCCAGGTCTCTCTGTACTTATCGGGGTCCGAGAAGCGATAAACTTCTAAAACCAGATAATCTCCCGCGATTAGAGGCGATAGGCTAGAGTGTATTCTAACGACGTTATGCTGCTGATTGAAAACCAGGCGCTTCTCTCGGCTAAAGAAATCTCTCACCAGCGATTGATAAGACATCGAAACCGTATAAGACGATAATCCGCCCCCAGGCGGATAGCCATCACCCATAATCATGAATTGAGTTCCGAGGTTTTGCATGAATGCCTGATACTCAAGGTTAAAGGAATTGTACTCACCTCCGAGCATCATCACACCCAGAACCTGATAGATCCACTCATCAACTTCGAACTCTCGGGTGTCGATTTCTTGCTGAGTTAGAGGACGACTTACGAAATCCAAATAGCTGCCTTCTCCATGGAACTCGTGGTAGACTTCTATGGCATCGTCAATGCGATCTTCTAATTGCTCGGGTGTTACATTGATTTGCAGAGCAGGATAACCTAACCTCCTCAAGCAGTAGTTTTTAAGGTCTTCTCGACAGGTTAGCGACATTAGGTGTTTCCTCTAAGTTCCGGGGGCATCTGCAAGCGTTCTTTCTCCGATCTATACGATTCCTCGCAGTGATTGTAATCGAAGAAGAAGATTTTATCGATTAGTTTTCTAGCCCATTGGCAGCCGTCGCATGGATATGAAAGACTTAATCTGTATGCTCGACTGCTGATACTCTCATCCGCCCAACCTCTAAAAAAGGTATTGACGAGCTGATCGTAGGCAACCAGAACCTGCCACCTCCACCAGCTAGTCTCTTCCAGTGTACCCGAAGCCAAGAAGCTCCATGCGACCACGACAAGAGACAGAATGAGTGGTAGAGCTAGAATGAAAAGGATAAAAGTGAGCATATACTATCCTTATTCGGCAAAGGTGATCGCCGATGAAATCTTAAGATTGCCGAGCGGTAAAATGACGACCAGATAAGCGGTCTTCGCACCCACTTCCGTGATGTCCACGTTAAAGACTCCGGAAGAACTACAGATGAATGTCGCCGCCTTGTTCGCAACGTTCGGAATCAGAACACCGGTAGTACCGATAGCCCATCCGCCCGATGGCGCCGTGGCAACCAAGGACAATCCATTGGAGTTATCGCTGAGATACGCTTGAACGCCAGCTGCGATTGCCAGATTAGCTCCCGCTCTATCTTTCAATTGGACAGCTACTCTAATCACGTCGTCCGTCTCGGTACCGACCGTGAATGTTGCATTACCGATTAGCAGGCTGTCGAATAACTCGTTAATAGCGTGAACCGTGCTCGACTTCGTGACGGTTTTAAGGGTGGTGAGATCGCCCATCTCGTTATCGAGTTCGTTGATCGCACCGACGAAGGTGGATTTAGCATTGGTCGTCAGAGTAGAAAGTACGCCGTGTTCGCCATCCAGCTCATTCACCGCATCGACGAGGTTGTCTTTGTCTGTCGTAGTCAGTGTAGAGATATTCCCTATCTCGCCATCGTGCTCGTTGATTGCCGCAACCGCACTCGTCTTAGCCGTCGTAGTAAGATTGGCGATAGTGCCTAACTTGCTAAGAACCTCATTGATGGCTTCGACTGCATTGTCCTTGTCGGTAGTCGACAGGGTAGATAGAGGACCTATCTTATCGACCAACTCGTTGATTGCCCCAACGAATGTCGCTTTATAGGTAGTCGTCAAACTCGAAAGAGTTCCATGCTCTCCATCCAACTCGTTGATAGCTGCAACGATGGTGTTCTTGGCAGTAGTCGTCAGATTAGCCAGGATACCGTGCTCTCCGTCCAGCTCGTTGATGGCACTGGTTACATCCTGCGCCGTCGTCGTAAGCGTAGCATTACCTAACTTCGTTTGATGTTCGTTGATCGCGGCTACGATAGTGTTCTTTGCTGTGGTGGTTAATGTCGATAAAAGACCAATGTTGCTGATCACCTTGTTGAGTGCTTCTACCAGAGTATCTCTGTCCGCTTCGGCGACTTCGATCGTTTCTACATCACCCATTAAGGTTGCCAGTAAATTGGTCTTCTCTCTCCATTGATAGAAGTAATCATAGGGATTGATTTGTGGAATAGCCATAGTTCTTTATTCCTGTCCTGTTGGTTGGTTATTTTGTCCTTGAAGAATGTCGAGTATGAGTTGGATGTTGTTCTCCAATCTACCGACTCGCTCTTCAAGGGAACCTAGTTGCTTGCCGGTCTTTTTTCTTAATAGAGCGGTTCGGTACTTATCTTCGTCTACGTTTATCACATAAGACCTATCGACTTTAACTAGGTTCGGATAGTCCTTCACTTTTTCTTGCATAGTCTATCTCCGATTAGGTTACCGCGATGCATCTAAACGATTGGAAGAGAGGAGGTAAAGCTGGGTTCTTCGCTCTACCGACGATTTTAACCTTGAATGCACTAAGTTCCTCTACCACTTCATCCCAGTCTTTAGTTTCGAATGCGGTGTCGTTCGAGTAAACTCCTAATTGCATCTTGCTCATAGTGATTTCGTATTCAACTCTATCAGTTAAATCAGCCGAGTGATGAGTCTTATCCAATCCGAGAACTTTCATCCATTTCTTGGTGTCTATGTCGACACCTTCATAAGGGGCGACCACCTTAATCCAAATATCGTAATCGGCATTGATATCCTTATAGACATCGAAGGCAATAACCAGATCGGACGCAGGGTTGGCTAAATTGATTGTCTTTGTAACATACTTATAATTCTCCGATCCGTTCATCGGATCGCTTTCACCGTTAAACCTATCCGTCGAATTGGGCTCGACTTGCATCTGCTCGGGAGTCGACCACTCTACTCTATTGCTGACTGTCGTTATGCTGAAGGAATCCGTATTAACAACCGGACTGGTCCATTGATCGAGGCTCGTAAATGACCCACTGGCTTTCACGGAACGGCTCGCATCGGTTAGGTTATCGACGCAGACCATCTTGTGAGGTACATCCAAGAACATGTCGTTGCTAACCACGAACGGTTTAGTGGCGAGTGCCTGGTAGTCCTGACTGACGAATGGACCATTAGGCGGATTGTGTCCGATTCCCTGATAGGACCAAATTTCGGATGCACCGTAAGTCAGATAAGCACCGGAAATGTTAAAGAGCTCGTACTTCTCATTGATAGTGATCGAGCAGCCTTCACCCCCAAATCGACCGGATGCTGTGGCTGTACCCGCAGGCATTTGGATGATAAAGGTGTCCATGCTGTCCACTTCGACGACGGTATGCTGCTTGCTCAGATCGGAGAAAACGAATCCGTTAAACATCGCTCCGGTTGGAGTGCCTTCGAGGAAGGTGCCGGAAACCGTGTTAAATCTGACAGTACCGTCGCTCTGTATGTCGCTTCCGACATAGCCGACTTTCTCAATCAGGTAGTTATCGTGCAACGACTTATCCATTTGGTCGCAAACGAAACCGGATCCTGCAGCAAAGGTACCTTTCATGTTCGCAATCTTAATGAATGATTGGACTTGATCGGTTTTGAAATCGACAACCTTACCGGTAAAGGTGCTGGCAGCATTTCTGATAATCATGCCGATCTGCATCTGTCCCTGACCTGCAGGAATATTGATTTCGATCCAGTCATCTTCATAGAGAGCGATAGTGGTCTTATCCCCAGGCAGTAACCCGTGATCTTCGACATAGACGCGAACTCTGCTCTTACCGGCTTCGGCTTCGAATGGATCTCTATCCAGCGGAGTCTTTTCGGGTTGAGCGGTAAAGTTGATTGTCATCTCTTTCTCTTTGAACTTGGCAGCATAGAGGCGGTATTTGATGTCCTCGAACTGCTCGGCATTCCAAGTTTCACCGTTTTGACTTCTAAAGCTGCTTTCGAGCGACGGTTGCGTTTCAACGATCTTACTCGGTTGATCCGCTACCGGCATTCCGAGTTTAGCCACCCAAATTCTCGTATCGGGGCTCCATCCAGCAACCACGAAGCAATAGGAGGTCTGTCCTTTCACGTAGATCGGGAAATCAAAGTCGACATGGAATGCCGTCGTGCTATCTTCACTGATGAAAGGTCGGATACTCTCGGGTGGGATGTCTTTCTTTCCAATGATCTCTTTGGTCGGGTATCCATTCAGCATGGTTCGTATTTCGAATGAAATGTCGTTTCCAGCATTAGGATCCACGGCTTGGAAGAATAGATCGATACCGGTAATGAAATGATCGACATCTAATTTGAATCCCTGCGCTACTGGATCGCGGCATTGGGCGCACCAGTTGCAGCAAGTGCAACGTTGCCAGCAACCGCCATTGCCATCGGGCACCATGCACTTCTCGCCTTTATGGCATCCACCGCATAGTTCACCGGTATCGACACGACCATCATCGCAGTTGACTGGCGGAGGAGGCGGTGGCGCACCAGGTACGACGACGACCTCGACAACCTTTCTCTGTTCAGCTATCTGTTGAACATCGACGGTCGGTGTGGTTACATTCATGGTGGTATGCTGCTTCGAGACGTTCAATCCACCACTAAAGAAGACAGCTTCTGCCACGGTGAATTCTAAATCCGGATCGCCCGTTTGATCCTTATCGGAAGAGAGCTTGAATTTCCTGTCACCGGTATGGAAGATACCCGCCGGGCAAGCAAAGATACCACCAATCTGTCCGGCAGCATCGGTGACCAACTCTCCATTAGGAGCGCCTTTTAGTGTTCGAGTCCACTCGCTGACTGGTTTCCCATCGAAGAAAGCATACACCTTGGAGTTGGCTTTCATCTGAGTAGCCAGGAATGTGATGTCGGTCTCACGCATCCATGGATTGATAGAAACATCGGTTACTCTGTCACCCATATCGTAAGCAGTGGTTCGACTGCCCATAGAGATGTCGGTACCTGTTCTTTGCTGGGTAGTCGTTGTGGTAGTCGTTTTGCCACCACCAGCGTTACCGCCTGCTCCTTGCAGATCGTTATCCACGACTTGCACCGTCTTATTAAGGTCGGCCCATGCGCCCCAATGCTTTCCGAGCAAGCCGCCGGCTTCTGCCAACTTCTTGAGTTCCTCTGCACCGGTATCGACATTAACCGTCAATTCGGGTAAACGAGTGACATCCGACCAGACATCCATGTTAGGTAACAGCACCATCTTTCCAGTCTTCTTGAATTGGAAATAAGGGTTGATACTGATATGCTTGGTCGCATAAGGCTGCTCGTCGACTAACACCGGATCAAAATCGATGATCGCCATGGTGCCGATAAAACGGCACTTGCTGCTGACTTTATCGGGAGCCAGGTTCTTATTTCTGGCCGTGAACGATGGGCGAAGTTCTCTTCTCTTTCTATCCATCGATGCTCTAAAATCGGTAGAGAGCAAATCGGCTGCTTGATAGTCTTGGAAGTTATCTGCCACGAAACCGTTCTTAAATCGATCCAATCCGTTGGAGTCCTTGATAGCCATGTCGGCTGCGGACTTCTCTAATAGATTGAGCGCCGTGTAGTATTCGATGATCTTCACGCGCTCTTCGATCTTACCGATGTCGCGCATCGTATAGCGTTTGTTCTCGATGTACTTAACCGAGATATCGTTGGTTGAGTAGGTGTATGGCTTCATGTAAATCTCATAGAGAGCCATCGCATCATCATCGACCTTAGGTGGTATCGGCTTGTCCGCCGGTACGCCTCTCTTCACATACAGGAATCCGGCTTTATTGACGCAGAGCAAGTCGGTTCTTCCCAGGTAGTACTCGATGTCGAACACCGCGGTAGAACCTATAACCGGAACCGTTTCTCCTGCGATGACCGAGCCTATCATGTTAGGACGGAAATCGAACGAGCCGAAGACGGGATACTCGGTCTTATTGGACGCCACATAAACCGGATTGTCCTCGTAAGTCATTATCCCACCGGATATGAGGTTGCGATAAGAGTCAATCGTGTAATAACCCAAATGCGACGATACATTATGCTCCAGATAGACAACACGATACGACCAACGCATATTCGTATTCGACGGAATCGTTCCGGTGAAAATCATCTGGCTTTCACCGTAGACGGCATCATAGTGATTGGTTTTTAACGTGAACTGATCGGTAATGTCCGTTCCCGGATCGTTGACATTGGTGATGTCTCTTTCTATCACATAATCTATCTTGATAGCATCCGTAATACCTAAGTTGATAGTTTTGGAGCCATTAAAAGGCGAGGTATTAGGATTGAACGTATCGGTCTGAACGAAGTTATCTTGCTTGGCATTCTCACCGGCATTCACGCGCATCACGTTATGGACGATAGACACCATCTTACCGGGTGTGGCGAGAAGCGTTCCGGTGCCGATGTCCACGGTCGTACCCAGACTGAGAGTAAACTCGGTCGTCGTGATCGAGGTTTTGCCGGTGATGTTAATCATTCTGGCAATACCGGATCCCTGATCGGTATCGATGATCGTGGCTACGGTTCTATACGGATCGAACTCTTCGAAGAACTCGTTGGTCGCCGAACTGAATGTCACGGACCCACTGGAGTTCAGGAATCCAATCAGTTTCTTTCTCAGGAAAATCTGGATGCTGCCCGGAGGATTCGGGTTACCGGAGTCGGCGATGCTTCTCAGAGACCTGATGTTCTCTCTTTGCAGTTTCCAGAGAAGTTCTGTCTTACCGGGGTTATAAAGAGTGACGGATGCGTTTTCGGGCAGAGCCTTGAACCCATTAGTCCCTGTCGAGTCGGTAAAGCATTCGGCTTCCGTAAGCGTTCTACCCGCCGCCATCTGAAGATCGAAGATGTAGTATTTGAAGACAGCGGGAGTGGTGTCGGAATGAATGATACCGCTCACATAGTTGACATCGTATACCCTGAAGGTACCGATAATAGCCCCTGTCGGATTCTTACCACCGTCGAAAGGACCATCCCAGATGTTGATTATGGTACTATCGATCACCGGACTCTGACTGGCTCTATTCGGATAGGACGAATAACCCTTCAAAGGTATTAGGTTAATAGACGTTCTTTCTTCGAACCTCTTGATGAACGACGCTTGCTTTTGCGCTTCGCGAGCTTTATACGATCTGATAAACTGCTCGCCATCGTTCTGGAATCTGTAGCCTTTAACATAAGAAATACCGTTGGTGACCACGATTCTCACATAGTCCGGATCACCATTGACAGAATAGCCGGAGCCATCCAAAGCGTTATCCGCTTTTTCTTCGATGAACCTAATCTTGAAAGGGATAACCGTGAAGTTACCATTCGTCTCATAGGTTCTCTTGGCGATCATGTCCATGATGTCGGCGTATTCGCTATCGCCCTTCAGGTACTGATAGGCGCCGTTATCCACCTTGGCCAGAAGAATGAAGTTATCGCCATCTTCTGCGGTGAGCGATCTCTTCGTCAGAACGAGAGAGACCTTATACCTGTCGGCACCGGGTGCGGATGAGTTCGGATAGCCTAATGCGTTATCCAGAAGAGACTGATCATCATCGCTGGTGATGATCTCTTGAACAAAGTCGAAACCTATCTTGCAATTAGCCGTTTCGTTGTATTTGGAAATCAAAATGATTTGGCGCGGATTCTCGACGAACATCCCTTCGTAGTAGAAGATACCTTCATCGATTGTAAAGAGTTTGCCGATGCCTGTAACCGGAATCGTATCCTCTAAATTAGACCCCACGCAACCCGGGCATCTAACCTTTACCGAGTAGACGGCGATACCGTTGTCATCATAGATGCTTAAGGTTTCGCCCGGTATGAAGTTGAAGGTTTCCCCGTCGATACCGATGGACTGGTAAACGAAGTAGATGGTATTGGGATCATCACCCTCTTTGGGCGCCGCATAAACGACGATGGCGGTAATACCCGTGGTTTGCCCTACAACCAGAGTACCTTCCGAGAAGTATCTCATATCTACGGGTAGCGAGTTCCATGGGCTGGTGTCATCTAATCGAGCATAAGATTGAGGCGCATAATTCGCGCGAGCATTGCTTACTCTCGACCCATTCTTAAAGATGTGATTAGCGAATCTCTCAATTTGATTTTGCAGAATACTCTGAATTTGATTGAGCTCTCTCGTCTGAACAGGTCTTCCTGGTCTGAAGAGGACTTTCATATAATTTCGGCTTCTTTCGAAATCATCATAATATGGTGTTCGAGCAAAGTTCATTTTACTCATTAAATTGTCTCCTTAATTTTCGGAAGTCCGAACTATTAGAATGTTACCGCAATTTTGATATCCTCTTCCTGACCATTGTCTCTAATCACTTTCTTAAGATTGTTGACATAAAGGACATAACCTTTATTGGAATCTATGTTATTTAGAACGAGAGATCCATAGCTGGCATGAGATGGACCGAGGTAGAATTGATTGTATGCCGGTTTACCGGTCGTCTTATCGACGACATCGGTGATTAGGGCCACCTGTCTAAATGCGTTGGCTTCTCCAATGGGTAGGTATGCCGTTTCTTCTGAAAAACGCGCGTTGATTATAGCGGTATTGGCGCAGAGTTCGGTAACGATATTGAATCCGTGCCCTTCTTTAGGAGCGAATACCGCTTCCCCGACCGCGCCCGCCAGCCCTGGTACCACGAAGCCCATCACATCTTCCGAGTAACCCTCACCCCCATTGGTAATGGTGAATTCTTGTAAGGTGTTGCTGGGTGTGATTTCTACCGATACGACCGCTTCGGTGGTCGGTACATTGGTTGGATCGTACAGAAGAAGTGTGGCGCCTCCGGTATAATTGGAGCCGGCATTACCTACTGTGATGTTGGTGATGACGCCATCGGTCACCGTAATCGCTCCAACGGTTCCACCTGTACCGGTAGTACCCGATCTCTGGACGATCGCATAGACTTTGGAGGTTAGATCATAGCCGCTTCCGATATACGCCGGATTGACTAAAATCTGTTTTAAGGTATTGTCGAGAGAGTTCTTCGTGGCATAGGCTTGAGCCGCCACCAAAGGGGTTCCACCGGAAATGGTTACGATCATCGCTCCGGGGAAGGTGCCGGTCTTCTTGAGTACTCTAAAGGTGGAGAGACTTTCTGCCACTGAAGATGTCTGAACGTCCCATTGTCCGGAACCGTCGTCATCGATTTTGTATCTAACTGGAACGAAATCTTTGGTTAAGAAGAAAACGGCATCGGCATCCAACGAGCCCATGTACTTCCAAACATATCCGTCTGCCAGAGTAATCATCGTCGTACCGATGTCGGTGGGCAGCGATGTGCTTGCGGCGCCGTTATTATTGTTGATGCACTTATAGATGTTATTCTCTTCGGTGAAGACGTAGAAGGGGTGCTCGTAAGAGTCCGGTCCATCAATCGCAAGCGGATCCTTTTGATCATCGTACTGGCTATAAACCGTTCCCGTTTCCCAATCATATCTCTTGATTGCTAATCTGAAGTTGTTTCCGGTCACTCTCTTCAGTGCAATGATGTTCTGGATAACGCTAAAATCGTTGATATCATGAACTTCGGCGTCATCGGGAATGAGCTCGTTATCCCATTGCGTTTTCTTGCCGATAGCGACGAAAAGGTTTCGTTTGAACATCTGGTTCGTGCTGAGGTACTCGACCCATATCCAGGTAATGCCGCCGTCGGAGGCTGAGCCGACAACATGAGTTGGAGCAATGCTTCCGCTGGTGCCGGTCTCCTTGGCGATATACTTGTTGTTCTCATAGAAAACAACATCGCCTTCAACATACCCTGTCAGAGGTAACCACTCTTCAAGCTGTTTCAAAGAGACATTGTCGATCAAACTGCTTGCCACGAAGTTGCGAATTTTTGGGGTGAATTTAGCTGCCATATCATTTCCTTCCTAATTTATGCTTTAAGTTATTTATACGGGCGGGTGAATATCTATTTCTGAGTCTAATGCCTTATCCATAATCAGGGAATCATCGTTGACTCTCTTCCTGGCAAGCAGTTCGGTATTCGTGGTTCCTAATGGTGGATCACCGCATGTTATGTTATCCCAGACTTCGACGGTATAGGAATAGTTATCTTGGCATTCCTTAAACCAATTCAATCCCGATTGCGGGTTAACCATGTGATTATAGTCGACCATCGTACGATACTTCGTGATAGGATAGATATCCAGAGTTTGGCTAATGTAATAATGAGGATCGGCAGTCCATTCTTCCTGAATCCAATCATAGCCACCTACCCAGTTCGTGTAATTCTTGTCGCTCATTTCCTTAAACCAGTGAAGATTATAGATCGGATTGATCATGTAAACATGGTCATAACCGAAGATGTTCTTGACGATTGTGATATAGAAGATGCTATCAAATCCCCCGTTGGGCGGTCGGAATATGTCGGAGAAAGCGATGTCTAAAATGGCGAATCTAACGAATCCGGAAGGATGACACCACTCATCCAGTATAGCATCCGATTCCTTTCTTGGGATAGAAGAATAGGTGTAATAGGAGAATTGCTGGTAATAGTAGGAATCTAAGAGAGTAGCGTTTAAGCCGAGAACGCCCTCCATCGATTTCCAAGATGGTCGTTCGCTGAAGACCGAGTTGAATACCGGAGTTAATTCCGCACCTGTTCCATTCTTGGAGAGTACGGTCACTTCGGGCTCCATGAAAGAGTCGACGAATGGATCGATAATCTCTATGCTTTCTATCTGACCGATGCTATCGCTCATTGGGAAAAGATTGGCATCGAGACCCAACTCGGATTTGATCAGCATAGTCGGTAGCTCATCGTATCCGTAGCCGTGGTTGTAGATAGAGACTTTAGAGATCGCGCCTAATCCGCTGAAGTATCCGGTAGATGAGTTAAAATGTTCTATCTTGGTCGAATTATAGATGGAGCCACTCGTGGTAATCGTATGGTGATTGCTCGACGAATCGGTAAAGACGGTCGATAAGTGGGTACCCATGAAGTGCATCAAAAGAGAAACCGAGGCGAAGTTAGATTCGCTGCTATTGAAATCGGTAGTAGGTAGATAGAAAGAATCGGTATACCTGGCAACTCCTTTAGTGATTCTCAATTCGTCCATGTATCCGACAAAGGCATCTTTGGAGTTGGTTCCTAATCCTATTCTAAGGTTCTGCGCGGACGGCACACCCGATGCCACCGTATCGCTGGATGATTTCGTTCCATCCACGAATAGCTTGACGGTATTAGCCGCTCGAGTGACAGCCACATGAACCCAGCTATTGCTTCTGATCGTTCTGGTAGATGTGAAAGTGTAGTTGGTTGCACCGAACATCTGAAATGCCAGCTTGCGGCTTCCATTGACTTTGAATGTCCATCCCTGATTGGCTGTCGGATTCTTGTTAGAACACAAAATGGCATCCGAGATCGAAGGTGGCATGTAGATCCAGCACTCAATCGTAAAGTCGCCCGAAGAGAGATTGAATCCGGTGTGGTTGGGAACGGACAAGAAGTTATCCGATATATCGACTTGAGTGACTACGGCGGAGAATGAGTGCCCTTTGGATCGTGGAGTAGTGAGTATCTGATCGCCGACAGCATATCCGGTACCTCCATCGATGATCACCAGATCGCTCACCGACCCTTCTTTCAGAGTTTTAACTCGAGCATTACCTATCACTTGGGTGTTAGATATTAAAACCTTATCACCGATGGCATAGCCTTTACCCGGTTGCGTGATCTCTACACCGACGTTGTCCACGAAGTTTTCGAGTATCTTCATATCTCTCGATTGCGAATAAATCTCGATACCTTCTCCCTTCTGGAAGAAGCGATAAGGATTATCGATCTGAATTCTGAGGTAAGTGAAGTTCAGACTATGAATCATGCTGATGTTTTCAACGGCGCATTCGACTTTAGACGACACCCCTCTAATCACCAATTCGTAAGAGTCGGCCAGAGATAAGATGGCATCGAAGTCCGCCTCACCATAATGATTGGTGGTGGTATAAACGAAGTATCGCCCGGAGTAGGTGGCTTGACTAGGTATCAGAAGAAACTTTCTAGGATAGTCGATAGTGACATCGACTCCGGTAGAGAACTTTGAATAAGAATTTGAACGATGCTTCGCTACCTCTACTCAAGTAGAAATCTCTGAGGTGAATGATCAGTTCTTTCTTGGGTATGGTTAGCACATTCTGAATATCAAAACCACAGTCGGCCAGGATCTTATCGATGAACCCCGAAACTTCGTTGTTAGCTTCGCAGTTTTCATAGAAAGTCTCCAAGACTTCGAGAGGGTTACCCTGTTCCTCCAAGAAGGTGTAGAAGTGATCGATGAATCGAGAAAAACTTCTATACTCTCTTCTGATAAACTCGGGTTTCTTCTCGATTATGATGGGGCTGATAAAATTACGCATTGGTTAGAACCACTCGTATTTTGGTAATTCGAACGATGTTTTGAAGGTAGGTTTCTATGTCGGGGTTGATCGGTATAGCAGTAAAGTTGATGATACCGTTCGTGATGAAATTGTTGTTGACAAGGATACCGTATTTAGGGAATTGATAATAGATGACCCCTTTAGTATAGTCCACTCTTCCGAATGTCTTGGCTAACAGTTTGGTGTTATCGGCTGCCTTGTAGATGTAAACCAACCCATCCGTGTCATCGGCAAAGTAGCAGATGTCGACTCCATAGGTGAACGCCGAGCTTTTGATGCCGGTTTGAATAGGATTGCCGATGACCAAGGCCGTTTCGATCTCCGCCTGATAGATGACGCTCTGATCTTTGTTGACCACCTTCTTGGAGTAGCAACTCTTGATAGCGGGGACTGTTTCTTTGATTCGCGTCATCAAATCCACGTCGCTTAAAAAGTTATCGAATACATTCAATGTCACAGTATTGTAATCGGTCACGGTATCGACGATGAGTTTTTCTATCTGACCGAAGGATAGAGTGGTCTTCTTGTTGTCCACCTTAGCATACACGGTCAACTCGACATTGACGAACTCCGGATCGATGAAGATGGGTTGCATACCGACCACGCAGTATTTGGCGATCAGTTTATTCTGAATGTCTTTCTTGGCGGTTAGCGTCAGCTTATCGGCATACTTGGGTTTGATGCTCAAGTAGATTTTACCGTAGTCCTTATAGATGTTATCTTCCCCACCCCAGACATTGATGCTATCGATGTTTCGGAAGTCGCTGATGATGATTGTCTTAAAGTCATCTCTTGTTACGATTCGATTCTGTCTTCTGTAATGATGTGGGATCGTGAAGCGCAGGCTTTCCGCCGTTTCCGCTTCGCAACCACCACTGGAGATGGTGCCTGTCGGTGCCACGACCACGAAGTCTTCCCAGTTACCTATATTGCTTTCTGTCGGGATGTCTTGCGAGGGCTTGTTAAAGCGGAATCTTTTGCAGCCGTTACCGCTTTCTCCGTTGCTCGACATGTAATAGACATAGACGATACTCTTGTTGGCGGGCATCTTCCCGAAGACATCGTTGCCGAAGATCACCTCGAAGTACCCTTCTTCTTGCGTGGTTAGGTAATAGATTTGCGAGTTGGAATCGACATCGAGAACATTGGTAGCTAAAAAGTATTCTTCTCCCGTTAAAGCCCCGTCTGGGAAAACGACCATTCGAATCGTGTCGATGTCGACATTCTTATCTTGAATCACATAACGTTGATTGAGTAAGGACGTATCTATCTTAAATTTCCATTCTTGAAACTTACCTTCATAGATGGTAAAGACATCGGAGGAGTATGTAACGACGGGCGCCGAAGAGTAGTCTATGTTCTTCACGAAGATGTCATCGATGGTGTAAAAGATTCTCTGGTCGAGTTCGGTGTTTACTCCCGAGAAAGAAGTGCCTCTGGGAATCAAAATGCTTTTACTCGATGGCTCATACTGCTCGGGATTGCCGGTGTCTATGTTGATCGTGAGCGAGATGTCGGCTCTGGCGCTGGTCTTACCTTTCGGTACATAGCCGGTCAATTTGGCTTTAGAGAGAAGACTCTCCCTCTTAACCGACGAATCTATGAAGCTTTCGTTTAACAGCATCTTTACATAGTAACCTATGTAATGAGTATTATAGCTCAAGAGATTGAGGAGGGTAGAGATACCGCTTGCCTGAAAGTTATAATCTTGATAGATCGGGTTGCCTTGACCATCAGTTTGCGATTGTAAGAAAGATATTAAGTTTTCTCTGATGTCGGGATAATCGAGAGAATTGATGGGAAGCTCGGCTGTAGTTATCATGGTTTTTCCTTAACGAATCCTTTGGAATTGCTGGGTGAAGGTATCTGTTATGTTAAGAGCCTTAATCTGGTAAGTGACTGTTGCCTCGAAACCATCGTCGGAATCATAGGGAACCACCTTAGCGGATATGAACTTGACTCGTTTTTCGTAAGTTTTTATGGCCCATTCTATCCTTTTAACAAGATTAGATGCCGTTAAATGACTCATGTTCTCGAATAGGTAATGCCTCAAATTGACAAAAGCGCTCTGATTGAAAGGAATGTCGAAGGGGTTCAACAGAAACAGAACCTTGATAGATTGCCTGATTGATTCTATGTTGATCTTGGGAGTCGTGTTTCCAGTCAGAGGGTGGGGGATGAAATCTAAATTGATATCCGAATAGTTTATAAGTTCCTTCATACTTCTTACCCTCCCTCGAAAACGTTAAAAGATCCTGTCATAATCGCGCTGCTGCAGCAAACCATGTCACCCACTCTGGCTGCCGGAATGCTATTCACAAAGACGGTCGAACTCCCCGTGCAAGTCACGCTCGAATGACAACTATTAAGACAGCAATGAACGGCCCAAGCATCGCCCAATCGATGATGCGGACGACTATTGACAAAGACATTCTCGCTTCCTTGCACATTAGGTCTCGGTGGATAGCAGTGATGCCCGAGTGCAAATATCCGCTAATCGTGCGGTTGGCCTTCCCATTTTGATCTCCTTTTAATCTTATATTTCTACTATTTATTCCATCTTTTAAGAAACCTGACAAGTCGGACCCACCTGACAGAATTTGGTTTTGGTGACATTCCTTATAAAATCTGTAAAGCAAGACTTCACTATCTTGGTTTTTCGAGGAGCGGGATTGAAGTTGACTACTATCTCAGGAATGGGGTCGCAAGGACAAAGCGTGCTGATGATAGGGATGAGTTCCGTCGGTTCAACCACCCCGCATTGCGAGGTATCGCAGTCATCTACTGGAACGATGACCTTTAGAGATACGGCTTCGAATACATCGTCGCATTTGCAAAGAGTCTTAGGTACTGTGATCATCGCCTCAATCCTCGTGCAGGTCTACGGTTAGATAAGTTCCCGTCGTCGTGACTACCGTGGTCGGCAGTTTCTGATTCTCTTGTTCTTTTAGGGTTAGCATGATATAATCTATGTCCTCTTCTCGGCGTCCGCCTTCTTTCAATTGACTCGTGTAATAGCTGATCAAACTTTCTACTGCCTTCAACTCTCTTTCTTCATCGGTTAAGAGATCATCTACGATTCCTGCCTTAACGATCATCTTCTGGAAGTATTCGGATTTCTTGAAGTTATCTATGAAGGTTTGAATGTAGGGGCTATCTTCTCCCGGAGGATTCTTTAGCACGTTCTCGTACCATTGCAAGAAATTCAGTATCACCTCTTGTTCTTGAGTGGTCTCCGTCTCGCAAGGGCAAAGAGTGATCGGTAGAGGTTGCAGAACGAGTGGCTCTGGTTCTGCTTCCCCTTCGCAGCAGACTTCGGCGGGTAGTGGCTCTACCTCTATCTCCTGTACGATCTCTTCCTCGTATTCAATCGGGGGTTGATTATCTCTATCCCAGGACCAGTTATTATGGATTCTAATACAGAACCAATCCTCGGTCATCACATCGGGCAACTCGGCAATCCAGACTTTCAGCTTAAATCTCCACTGATTGCCCCACGGTTGCCAGCTGTTGTCCATAGCAAAGTACCAGTTCTGCGAAGGACTCAAAACTGCGGTATCGTCGGTACAATCGAGATTAGGTAAAACCCCCCAAATGTCTCCAGTGAGAGTCATTTGCAACCCTTCCGGTAACGCACCATCGACTATATCGAAGTAAAGAAGCTTATTGCATTCTTTTTCGATGTAAGAAAACTCCAAATCGAAAGGGTTTAATGCTTGTCCCGTATATGCCCTAGGAGTTAGTTTAGAGTATATCTGATACCCCGTAAATTCTCCAACGAATGTTCCGGTGTAAGTGGTCGAAGTAGAACCGATACAGATGATATAGGTTCCCACGGTAAAATCTTTCTGAAACGACATCGACAATTCGGTTATCAAGACGGTACCCAGAAGAAGAATGGTATTGCCTCCAATTAACTGATAGATATTGACTGTCACACCTATGTTGGTCGGCGGAATCGCAGCGACCAGACTGATGGTAAACTGAGCAGTTTCCTGCTGCACTATATTCAAAAGGAATAGCTGCTTTTGAGATGCATTGATAGAAATCGGAAATACGGTGTTCGATACCAATTCGGTTATGGAATCGAGTTGACCGTCATCTATTTTAGTCTGTATGGATTGCACGCAAGTAGGCATCGAAATCTCCTTCTATCAGAAGCACTCGGCTAATACCGAATGATAAAACGGCTCGCCTTCCACCGGTACCGGATTAGCCAACTCAGCAATGAGATCGCCGTCCTCGTTTTGGAACGCGAAGTCGTTATCCAAGCACCCGGTTTCTTTGAAACGCACATGGTATTCTATCGATAGCTCGCACTCACCACTCGCGCCCGTGTAGCATATCAACGGCTCTTCATAGAATCTAAATTCTAAGGTTTCTCCGGGGTAAACTCTGGGGTACATTGCTACCTCGAGAGATAGAACGCACCACAGTATTTCTCCACTACGGAAGATAAACTCCCACGGCGGGAAGGTAGTCAACGTAGGATCTAAATGTTCTCCGGAATAGTTGTTATTCACTCTTATCACGATGTCGTCGCTTAAAACGCATGACATTGTCGTGCCCGAATAGAAGACGTCGACATAGCAGTCTTCAGGAAGAACGTCGTTCAACTCTACTACCAACCAGTTACCGTTCGGAACGAAATAGCCTTTACATAGCTTGTGAGTCAAATCGGCTTCGAACGAATTTACGACACCTTCTGTACCTTCGGCGAAGTCTACCGATAGATAGCCATCGTATTCTCTAAATTCGAAAGTCTCTCCAGTACCAAACTCCATCGAGAGTCTTGGATTGCATCTTAAATCAATCGAGAAGATTACTCGATCACCATCACTGACCGCTTCCGGTAAGTAATCCTTAACGAACAGATGCATCAATAGGTTATTGCTGGTCGATTCTCTTCTGACTCCACAGCAAGTATCGGTATTCAAATCGAAGTAAGTCGCCGAACCGATATCGACCTGCGTCATGATACTCGTTCTGAACATCACGTAGAGATCGGCATGGTGCTTGGTATCGAAAGTGGAGAACAGCTCGGTACCAGGGTAAGCTCTGAACGTACCTAATCCTTCACTCTTACCTACTTGAAGAACTACGAGACAGTTTTCTCCGGTTTGTAGTACCGGTACCTTCAGAGTATCTGTCGTGGAAAGAGCTGCCTCGAGGGCTTCATCGGCATAGAAGTGAGTATTTGGCTCGCTGTCTATCTTATTAAGAACAGAATACGTTCCAGTATAAGCTCTTCCGACAGGCAACTGGAAGGATATCTGCATACTGGCAATAACTGTCTCACCGCTATACGGTATGAGAAGGATGTTGGGTTGCAGATTTTGCTGAAGATCGAATAACGCATTCTCACCGGCAAAGCCTATGTTAGGCAAGCGGGTAGTGGTACTCAGGCTCGGGTAGATAACTTGACCGTGGTAACCGGCGCTATCGATCTGATCGAATAGATTGAGAGTCAAGCTGGCTTGAGAATACGATCCAGAGTATGCACTCGGGTAGAGAGCGAACGATGCTCCGAAATAAAGGAGAACGTTCTCACCCGCATAACCTATGAACGATAGCGCGTCGGTAGTCGCCAGAGTAAAGTCGGCGCGCTCTCCATCGTACCAGCCTGCAGGTAATCCTACGTTGACGACATAATCTAAGTCGAAGGTTCCATAGCCACCATCGTAAGAGATAGACGGGAAGGTGATACCAGGTAGAATAGCGGCAGCCGCCGTCTCACCGCTATACGCTATCGGATAAAGCGGAGTAGCCGGGTAGTTGGTTAAGTCGGCTGCGGTGTTCTGACCCGTATAGACAGGCGGCACCAGACTATCGATCGTTCGGAGAGCGACTTCGGCGGTCGAACCCGGATAGAAGATAGGCGTGAACGTAGAACCGATAAACGTGGTTAGAGTCGATGTACCATACTGACCGCTATACGCTTTACCATCGAGAAGCGATGCCGTAGCCAGAGCAAGAAGACTGGTACTACCTTCATAAAACGGAAGAGTGAGTTCCGGCGACGGGAAAGTGGTGAAGGCGAATAAGCCATTCTCTCCAGTATAGTTCAGTGAAGCGAGGACCGAAGAGGTGATTAAAGCGAAGGTCTCCGCTCTCTGCCCCGTGTAGTTGGCAACGATGCCAAGGTCTATAGAAGGATGAGTATCGAAGAGGAAGAGCGCGTTTTCACCGCTTCTTCCGACGACTTCTATGGCGAGCTCTACGCTCAAGTCGAATAGAGCGGCTTCATCTCCATACGCTACGGGTGTCAATAACGCCGGTGGGAACGTCGTAAGATCGGTAGCAGCGTTCTGTCCTTCTCTCGCGTCGATGTCTCTGAAGATAGCGTAGGTGATTAGATCGAGATCTTCCCTCTCACCTGAATAACCTTGTAGAATTCCAATGCTGGCACTCGGGAAGAACGAGACCGAGAAGGCACTCACTTCACCCGTATAGTTCGGTATCTGCATGACAGACGATGTCAGCAGAACAGCAAAAGCATTCTCACCAGTAGGATTCGTGATGATACCCAAATCGACAGATGGGTTGGTAGAGAATAGCCATTCACTCGTTTCACCCGAATACGCCGACGGTTCTAATACCGACACCGTTCTAAGGTTATCGATTAGAGTATTTTCGCCCGAGTATGCTTGAGTGATACCTAAGTCGAAAAATGGAACGATTACAAAACCTTCGTATTCAAAAATATCAAGATCACAGATAACTTCCGGACGACCGGATTGATAGTTGTGATAGTGGATTAAGAATATGTCATTGGTTGTCGATCTTGCATTGGTCCAGATGTTAGGCATACTGGCAAAGGTGCCAGACTGCCTAATCTCGTCGTTCTCACCATAGACCGTGAACGTCGTTCCAGTGGCTCCCGTGACGATCTTGATTCGAGTTGCAGATGTACCGTTTAACTCATTGGTTGTAAAGTTGCTGACAACTGTTAGATAACCCGACCTTAAAACGGTTGTGGTTTCGAACCAAGAAACACGACAGGGTTGATTGGCATTGTAACGAAGATTGATGAACAGAGCCTGCGCATTTCCGCCACCTTCATTCGTTCTCTCTTCTGGTCTATCATAAGCCCAACCACCTGTCAGCCAGATTATCTCACTCGTCAACCAATTCGGGAACAGCCACAGCATCAACTGCGCATCGGTCATATCATCATCATACCAAGACGCGGCTCTCGTTCTCTTGAACCTGATATTCAGTTCTGAGATGGACTGTAGGTTGAGTCCTGTTGGCAGATAGAACCCAGCGTTGATTCCACCCGACGAACTGGCGGCAGATTGTAGAGTTATGCAGGTACTGGTTTCAGAATGCGAATTGGGTCCATGGAAGTAGGTGAATGTCGAATTTGGTACGACTGTTAGTTTATTATCGCGTAGATAATTCAATTCGCCCGTATACATACCGGGATAGAAGCGAACATTATTCTCTAAGAACGCTTGCGTGTATTCGCCGGCAAAATTGAAAATGTATCCGAATGGAGTTAAATCAGGAGTCAGAGTGGGAGTTAGAACTTCACCCGAGTAAGCAGGTACGGGTTCGAATCTCGGAATGTAATGTAAACCAATACCCGCAAGGTAATGCTCTCTGGCTTGTGCTGCTGTCAGAGCCGAAGTATAAATGGCAACATCTTGCATGTAGCCTTTATAATAGCCATAGGTCCCAGATTGCGGCAAGCCTTGCGAATTGAATTGAGCTCGTGCTTGATACCCTGTCGCGACAGCTACACCATTGACATAGAGAGTCGGGGTTCTGTCATTCCAACTAACCAGAATATGAGTGAATTCTGTCGTGCTAATAGGCTGCTGATAAGATAATAAAATCGGGAGATAGCCGTTACCATGAGCAACAACCTGAATACCGTTAGATCCAACAGAAATACCCCCACCCGACCCCGAGTCACCATAACGCGGATAGACAGCATAACGCTGACCTCCGAGGGAACCTTGTGTACCTATCGATGATGGAGTATAGAGGGTTATCGTCGCACCGGGATCGGGTTTAACCCATAACTCTTGAGTTAGGTTGGCACTGATGACAGATATCGGATTACCTACGACAGTATCAGAGACACCATCGAAGTAGAAGGCGGAATGACTGGCTACGGGTGTGCTAAAACCTAAGACTGCACCATTGATTGTTGCTGGAGAATTCAAACCGGTCGAATCAATGGCTTGAGTTCCAGATTGCTCGTCAAACTTCCAATAAGCAGCAGGACCCTCGGTTAGTATGTAGGTTCCATAATCGGTAAGAGTTAAACTCGATACACCACCTTCTCCCGAGTATGCTGACAAATCCAAAGCGTAAGATGCCGCCAAGTTGGGAAACACCACCTCACCAGTTAATCCAATAGCTGATAACTCGGCTCTTGGTGGTATCGTAATCGTCGAGAGAAGCTGGGTCTCGCCTGAGTAACCCGAAGGAGACAGCAAGGTAGTTGTGATTAGAGCAGCAAAGCTATTCTGACCCGTATAAGCCGGCGCCGTTGGTATCAGGACAAAGGTGTTTAGAGATACATCGGCAACTTCGCCCGAGTAGTTGAAAACGAGCCAATCGGCAGTCAGTAGTTCGACAACGTAAGACCTTTCACCGGAGTACGCTTCAAAATAAGCAAAAGCTGCACACGGTGTATCCGGGAATACCAGATTAACTTCGCCGACAGGAGCGTTGTACTCGCAGAAGAAGGCGAAGTTATTATTGGCGTCGGAGTGATAGTAGTAAGGGTCTATCGTGAACGTCAAGAATCGATTAGTCTCGCCCGCGTAAGCATCGAGACTCAGAGTGGTTGAGTGCTGGATATAGGTGATTTCTGCCGAAGCACCCGAATACGCATCCATAGGCAAGATGTCGGAATGCTGTAAATCATCGAGAAGTGAATACTCACCCGAATACGCATCGCCCTCCGGGTACTGAATGACAAGAGGCGCTTCACTCAATAAGAATTCGAGCGTTTCGGACGAATAAGAACGAGGTCTTAAGTAATCGGGTTCGAGATAACCTTGAATAGGAAGCTGATTGAATAACCCGCTATTGAACTGAATAGCGTTAAATTGACTCCCCGGAGTACCACTACCGTTCGAAGAACTCTAGGTCATTGCTATTGGATAGTGGGGATGAGAAGTTGAGGTCATTCGACATCTTTCATTCCTTGTTGTTATAGTGTATTCTGTGCTATGCGCGAAACAGGATTGTAAACCTCAGTCTCATCTCTTGCCCAAACGAAGTAAGGTTGGTTCTTCAGGTTCGTGAAGCTGTACTCTCCAAGAGCATTACTCATGGTCGTCGCAATCAATCTCTTGTCGGCTAAAGTAAAGAGAAACACTTCCGTGGATACGGGCGCACCTTTGATGGTTACTATCCCCTCGATAGAAGCCGTACCGAAATCGTCGAATGGTGTCAGCTCTCGATAGTAGATGTTATCTGATGATAAGATGTTCTTTGCCGATGTATCGCCCAGGTAGTCGAACCCTTCATTGTCGATAATCAAATTATCGAAGGGTGCAGGTGCTTTCGGATAACTCTTCGTCGGTACTACGAAATCGGCGGTATAACGAGCAACGCCATTCGATATTCTGAGTTCATCGATATACCCTTTTATGCAGTAGGTATTCGCTCCACCGCAGCCGATGGTGATAACTCTGTGATATAAATTGGCAGAAGCAGGAGTATTAGTCCCTTTCAATACGCCGTCGACAAAGACTCTAAAAGTTCCCGATTTCCTGGTAACAGCAAAGTGATACCAGGTGTTTGCATTGATCCCACAATTAGTTATCTGAAGAAGAGTCACCCATCCGACATTATAATACTCTATCTGAACTCCCATAGGGATCGAATTGCCATAACGAACGATGTTGAAAACTCCGTTCGTAGCGTCTTGATCCCCCGCACCTATCTGAATCAGACGCTCCCAAGCACCGACGCCAATCGTGTTCATAGCATTGAGGTCCAAATTGATGAATGCCTCGATTGTAAAGTCGTTGGTATATAATGGCACTCTGCTGCTATAGAAGCGTAGCACATCACTTACTCCATCGAAGTAGCCTGAAGACCCACCGAACTTGGATTGCGTGGTAGAGATTTTTGCATTACCGGTAACCGTTGCTGTAGATTGATCCACATCATTATAGAAGGTGGTAGAATTGTTGTCACCGTCGAAGTGCATCAACAAGGAGTCACTCTCCCAATAAGGCACATAGGGATAGTAGAACTCTCTGTCGGGAGGAGCGAAGTCTGTCGTATAGCGTGCTATCCCTTTGGTAACTCTGAGATCATCGATGTAACCATTAAAAAATTGATTCCAAAGGTTACCACCTATAGTCACATCATTCGTGGTGTTAAATATAGAATCGCTGAATGTACCAGATGCAACCAATACACCATTATAAAACACTTTCATCTTACTTCCCGATCTCACCCATGCAACATGAGCCCAGGTATTTAATGTCACCGTGCTGGATGAAGATTGAAGATAGTTCGTCTCCTGCCAGTTTCCATTCGATGAGTAGGATGCACCGATGTAACCGGGCGCATTCACATAGAGTAGCCAACTACTCGTCGCAGTCGTGTACCATTTCCCAACAATATGCCCCAAAGATGGAATAGAAGTAGGATAGATCCAGCACTCTATTGTGAAATCAGAACTACCTAAATCAAAATCTGTAGCATTGGGCGTTGATAGATAGTCTCCTGTCCCATCAAAGTAACCGGAAGAACCACCGAACTTGAATTGTGCTGTCGAAATCTTGGCATTACCCGATGGTGTTATAGTCTTGGGATTGCCTGAAATATCAGTAAAGGTTGTAGAGTTGTCCGCTCCTGCGAAGTCTAATAGCAAAGATGTATTGGCGTCGGAAACCAACGCACTCGCTGGTGGTTCGAAGGCTCCCGTATAACGAGCCACCCTCATGGTGATTCGTAGATTGTCGATGAATCCTTCGAACGGGTAAACAACACCACCATAATAATCGCATCCAATCGTGAACGGTTGATTCGAATTTTGCATTGTTCTTGAAAATGCTGTCGCAGTATTAACTTGCGAGCCATTAACAAATAGATAAATATTGTTGCCGTAACGAGTTGCAGCGATGTGATACCATTGATTGAGACTAAATGAAAAATCGCTCGATATCTCGGTATATGTCCCATCACCTTCAAACCCAGTAAACCCTAAGCCATCGAATGAATTGCTTGTACCTTTTAAATGAAAGGTGTACGATCTTTGATTGGAACCATTACCATCGATGGAACAAATTACAGTGAAGTAATAGCCATAATAAGGTGTCCTTTGAAACGAAGTTAGATATATCCAGCATTCGATTGTGAAGTTATCACTTCCCAGCGACAAAGAGCCCGGATTCTGAAGTGATAGATAATCTCCTGTACCATCGAAGTAAGCAGATGATCCACCGAACTTCGATTGCGATGTAGAGATATTCGTGTTTCCTCCGACAGTGACGGCATTTCTGAGTTCATCCGTAAACACGGTCGAGTTGTTATCGCCATTGAAGTGCATCAGCAAGACATCGTTAGCCCAATAACGATCCGGAATCGGATAAGGAAACTTCTGAGTGGCTGGGGTGAAGTTGCTGGTGTATCTTGCAAGTCCCTTGGTGATACGCAACTCGTCGATGTAGCCATTGTAGAAGTAGTAATGATTTCCATCACTTCCCATGGCTCCACCAATCTTGAACTTCGTCTTCGCATAAGTCACAGGAGTAGAGTAAGATGCGGTGCCAATCGAAGTACCATTGAGATAGAAGGTATACTGGTCACCCAACTTAACCAGAGCCAAATGCACCCATACGTTTAGAGGAAGAGCCACACCTGTATTGACGACGGTTGTCCAAGAACCACCATTACCAAATCCACAGAAGATGATACCTGTTTGAGATGATATGCCTAATTCCCACCCAGCGTTCTGGGTTCCTCCCTCAACGCTGCCATAGCTGTAGGTCCCAAAGATTATAGAAGATGAATCTGCCGCAGGATAGTATGCAGTGCAATAGAGCCAGCATTCCCCCGTCCAATCGCTCGACCCCGGATCATACAAGGCGGTGGAATGAGGCATCGAGATATAGTCACCAGTCCCATCGAAGTAAGCAGAAGACAGCCCGAATCTCTTCTGCGTCGTAGACAACTGGGCATTACCGTACGGATCAGCAAGCATCCCGCTGACTTCATTGGCGAACGCGGTCGACCCGTTATCGCCATCGAAGTGCATCAGGAGCGATACTTTGTCCCAATCGCTGTCATAAGCCATTATGCCCACCAATCAGAAGTTACATCGAAGAACACGGCTCCACGATTGGTCGATTGCCCGGATGAATAGCCGTATCGAGTTGCAATAACAACACCCAGAAATTTTTTACCTTGAACAGTCATTCGAACTCCAGGTGTAATTTGCCAACCCACGGTTTCACAAGGCGCGTATGCCCCTGGCACGATTCCACGAGTTGCCATATAGCCCCCATAAGTTGCTTCGACGATGTCCATAGGTTTTAACGTAATACCGTTGGTGGCGGGATTGGGGAAGTTGTTTAGATTAAACCCCATCTGGGCTCTGGTGGTATAAGAATCTATCAGAGAGCCAGCATATCCGAGCGAGTACAGCGGCAACCTTAGAGAACCAAGTGCTATTATTCAAACCACGGAAATCACGAATAACGTATTGCCCGATTTCTGTATCACCGTATTCCGAAGGTAACATGTTTAAAAATGAGAACCCTTGATTCTGTCCGAAGTAAGTGATTGTCGTGCCGTTAGTTCCAATCAATAAGGTGTTGTAGAGATCATTCTCCTTGTAGGAAACGAAATCTCCGAACCCATGAACATAATGATTTAGCCAATAAGAAGCATGCCAAGCCGAAGTAAAGTAGAACCCTCTGGCACCCCCCACGATAAACCAGGAGCGAGATGAAGAATCTGATGCGTTGGATTTGCGCCAGTACACTGTCGCTGATCCACCGGTTCCCGTATTGACATCTGTCATCGTTTCAAACATTCGAACTGACATATATTGAGCGGTAGTATCATCGACTCTCAGGTAGTAGCGGTTGCCTGCTGGGGCTCTATAGACTGCGAGATTAGTACCCGAATATGGCTTAGTCCATCCCAGAGGAGGAATCTTACCGGCGATCGTTCCTGTGGCTGATGCGGTTGCGGTAACCACTTCAAATCTAAACTGAGTAGAGGAAAGCACATCAAGAACCGTAAAGCGATCATTGAAGACCGATTCATTAGCTCCCGAGAATACGACGTTATCGGTGGCGACTAAACCATGAGCCCCCGATGTCGTTACCGTTGCGACATTGGCAGTAACCGTGATCGTCGAGACGGAGAAGGGGTTAAAACCATCGACCAGACAAGCGTCCAAAAGAGTGATACCAGCACCCGCGGTTCCTGATAGGATAGGTACTGATGCCTGGCCAATGCGAAAGACTAAAATGTTTTCTGCCATGTTAAGATCTCCTGTAATCTTAATTAAAAATTCTAAGGTTCGAAAGAAATGTAAGGTATGTTGACGGGGTAGATATGCTGGCCCGTATCACCATATCCGGATGATGTTATCACATCTTCGTCTTCTTCTATCTTCAGGTATCCGTCCGATGCATGACTCTTAAAGGATCTGCAAACGAGAAAGCCGGTATCCGGGTCGATACTCCAATCGGGAAACGCGAAGGCATAGTTGTATCCCGAATCCTGTTCTTTGTCTTTACTGATAGAAACCACGGCAACGGAACACCAATCCTGGTTAAACCAATCGAGAACTTCTCCGAAAGCGATGATGCTCGTATGCGAAACCGTGTTCTGCTTCGAGGGAAGGAAACAATAGAGACGGTGACAATCACCCGTGGCTTTAGAGGGGAAACGATCACTCTCATGATTGAAGATGCTTTTGATGTCCTTCGGGATATGTAGATTCTCCGATGGGTCGCTGTTGTCTACCTCCGAAAGACTGATCTTCGAGTAGGTTAATTCCCTGTCGTCAATCAAGATGTTTTTCTTATATGCTATCATATCTTTATAACCTAATCCGACGACATTATCAGAAAAGGTTTTAGTCCAGCACCCACCACCTACAGGAGTCTGCTTAACCATGCAATCGTCATTAAAGACATAATCGTCGAGCACTCCCTGGGCAATCACATCGAATCCGTCGTCATCTACCGCAGTAACCGACCAGGTATGAGCCTGAGCGGTATCGGTTAGATGATGTACCGTCACTAAATCGTCCAGAGAGAAGTAATGAGGTGTCTTGGTTCTTAAAACCGTCAAGAAGTCCGCGCTCGTGAATTGGTAAGATCGCTCGTAGTCGACACCGCCGACCGTGATGGTCGAAGGTATCTTCGTAGCCAGAGCCGGAGTCATGGCAATCTGATAGGCGGTGTTCAACGCCGCAATCTTCCAGCAACCAGAGAACGGACTCTGCTTGTTCTGATTGATTTTGATGGTAGTACCGACCGCTATCCCGGGAATGGTCGGAGTGATACGAACCGCCAAATCAGGACTACCTTCCGTTGGAAACATCTGAGTGACTAATCGATGATTGGTGCCCAAGAAGAGTATACCGTTTAAGACATTCAGCAAGCTCCCGGGCAACTTCTCCAGCATCGGATAACCGCTCGGAGAACGCCCGTGAAGGATCGAGATATCTTCGGCTATCGGAGCACGATAAGATCGTACCAGCGCTCTCTGAGAAGCGGCTAACCACTCATCGGAGGGAAACGGACGATTAAAGAACACCGCCAGATTAGAGAAGATCGTGCAATTCATCAGAGCGATAATCGAGTAGATCGAGTGGTCGTAAGCCACAAAGGACTCGTCTTCGGGAAGGACAATCGTAATCGTTTCGACCTCATCCCCATCCACGGAAACCTTAATCGTCGCAGCGTATGTCGTCGGATTGATGATACCGATAGTGAATCGGTGCGCACCCGCTAAAGGTGATGCCGGATGCACCTCTTCATCTTCCGTGACCAGTGTTCTGCTCCAGAGTGTCTTCTCGACCCAGTCATCATCTTTAAGAACTCGAGTAACCAATGACAGACGATAGGAGTAACCCAGATAAGATCCATCGTAATCGTAGTGAACTCCGGTACTTCCCACCAGCGCCAGAGTACCGAATCGCAAGAAGGTCTCGTGCATCACATAAGGTTGCGTTCGCTGCGATAGGTGAGTGGCTGCTTGCCCTCCCGCCAAGCTATCGATATGAGTAAAATCTCCTGCGAGATAGAGGTGGTCGATAGCCATCTTGTTATCGCTATAAGAATGCAGAGGTGGCATCCAGTTCTTCATGTATTCGTGATAGGCGGGAGCGTCGGTATCAAGAGTCAGTTCGATCCACATCGAGTTGATAACCAGGTCGTTCTGTATCTTCTCCCATCTCTTATAAATCCAGGTGTCGCTTTTAAAGAGCGGTACATCTAATCGTAAGGCGGTATCGTAAATATCGAAGTCTACAAGCCCGAGAGAAAGATGCTGCGTTTCAACCATCGGGAGTATTCCGGCGATAAACGGGTCTCCAGTTAAATCGACAGCTTGACGGTTGTCGGCGACTGCCACTTCTACTGCAGATTGCAGGTGATTACCATTACCGCTCGAATCCAGGTAAAGATTATACCCTACCGGCTCATCCAGTCGGCAGTATGACCATGGCTTTTGAGAAAGGATAAAATCCGAATAGAAAATCATCTGCTTTAATCGACCTATGTCAAGGGGTAAGGGACCGGGTATTGGTGTTGACCGCAGTCTTTCGTTCCGTGGAGGTAATCCAGTTCACCGATCGGACTGGAGTAGATCCAGCCTATTCCGGAGGACTGATGGCTTCTGAGGCTGAGTTGGAGTATGCCTTTATCCGAGAAGATCGGCTCGAAGTATTCGTGCATTTTATTAAACCCGACATCGCCCATCTGATTGTTTACATACCCAATCAGCATGGTTTTAAGCGTGTCGTCGATGATATCGACCACATCGCCGAACACGACTACTCGGCTATGAGCTCTGGGGTTTTGCTTGTAGGCGACGACGAAGACGAATCGTAGATCATCACCGACGATAGTCCAATGCACTATATCGACATCCTTATCTGCTCCCAGATAGTGAGAGCTGTTTCTCTTATGATAGCGCCTCAAGAAAACGGACTGGTCGGGATAGTTCTTTAACGAAAGAGTGCAGCTGTTTCTCCCGACATCATTCACAACCAGCTTTTCATCTAAAGCCGATGATAGGGAAGTGAATTCTCTGTT
>Ga0115028_10000001_pt1 | contig 111756 bp, 190 predicted proteins | sample Plant_0915_D1_FD_83894 | JGI IMG/M metagenome (GOLD analysis project Ga0115028, IMG submission 83894) | Wetland microbial communities from Old Woman Creek Reserve in Ohio, USA - Plant_0915_D1 | ecosystem: Environmental > Aquatic > Freshwater > Wetlands > Sediment ... | reverse complement strand
GTGGTGGGATTCTAATAGAAACTGTCTGAAGATTGGAACAGCCACTGGATTGAACACCACCGATACTCCCCTCGAAGCCAGTGCAAGTGCTGCTTCTTGGTTGCAGATCAATGTCCAGAATACCAGCACAGCTAATGCCTCCAGTTCTGATTTCGTTGCCACGATGGATACCGGAACGGATCTTACTGGATTCATCGATTTAGGAATCAACTGCTCGGGTTACAATCAGGCAGCCTACAATAGCGGTGGTCCTGGAGATGCTTACCTGATGGTGAATGGTGGCGATCTCGCTCTCATCACAGAAACAGCTCATAACATCGGGTTCTATACGAATGGTGCCACGACCGCCCAAGAGAGGATGATGATCTACTCCAATGGTGATGTCACTGTCGGCGGGACGGCGCCGCTGGCTACATCTGCAGCATCCGGATTCTTCTGGATTCCTACTATGTCAGGAATGCCGACAGGAACCATATCGGTTATAGCAGGTAAGAAACCACTGGTGATGGATACCACGAACAACGTGATCTGGTATCAATCCAATCTGATTTGGAGGAGTCTCAACAACCAGTTCGTCGCAGCTAACGTTGGTGGTTATGTTGCTGGCAACTTCTACGATCAAAGCAGAGGCGCTGCCGCAGCCACGACACTGGCAGCCGCCGCTAATCGTCTCGATGTGATGCCGTTTACGGTATGGAAAGACCTAACGATAGACCAGATCGGGATCGCCGTTTCCACGGGAGCCACAGGAAACGCTAATGTCGTGATCTATGAATCGGATCCGACCACTGGATGGCCTTCAAATCGAATCTATGTTTCTGCCAATCTGTCCACTGCATCTATCGCCTATGTTCAAGTCGCATACAGCTATACATTCAGAAAGGGAGTAAGATACTGGATCGGTGTTCATACTTCTGCCGCACCGTCTTTGAGATCTATCCCGATTGCGAATCTCCACAACCTTGGTATTGCCGGTAGTACAGGAACGACCTATTATAGCGTTCTAAGACAGACGGTTACCTTTGGAAGTTCGCCAGCCACTTGGACATTCGCTTCTGCCCAACTCACCAGCTCGGATGGATATAGTATCAGAATGAGAGCCGCATAACCTAAAAGGAAAGTCAAATGCCTAACTACCAGCAAATCACCACAGATGATGCGATGATTTATCAAAGAGCATACAAAGTCATCATCGATAACCCGCTCAATGAGACTCCGACAGCATCCTTCGATGAAGAACAAGTCATTTATATGAATGATAATCTTGTTGCCAAGATACCCTGCGGAAACATCGTCAAACAGATCACCGATTTTAACATGCGAGTTCCAATGATTCATCCGGAATACGATATCCCATTAGGCAACACCATGTCTTATATGGAAGTCTATGTGGTGTTGTATAGCGTGTATCGCTTCCTGGCTAACCTGAGAGATACGGTCGATCCTACTTTCGGCTTATACTCAATGGGCAGTAACAATGAAGGTGATACGGGTACGACGAACTTCCAGTTCTTAATCAATTTCCACGGTAATGACGGATCGCACGAAGCGACAGTCGATTGGGCTGTCACAGGTACTGGAGAAAATCCAGCCGATGCGGATGACTTCGGTGGAACATTCCCGGGCGGCACGCTTACATTCGGATTGAATGAGTTCTTCAAGTTCTTTAACGTACCCGTATCGGGAGATGCCGCGGTAGAGTTGAATGAGAACTTCAAAGTCACGCTCAGCAATCCGCAAGGCGCCGCCATCTTCCCCGATGCCACGGAAGCCGTAGCCACGATCACCAATGACGATACGGGTGAATAATGGCAAAAATCTATCTCTACACCGCAGGAACAGGTCTTACAGAAGTAGATTTTATGTTCTTCGATAGTACGGGTAATCTGCAGGATACCGTGTCAGGAGCACTTAACAGCGACAACGTCTGGGAAGCGACTGTTCCGGCTTTACCTGCAGGAGACTACACTGCTGTCGGCAAGAGTGGGATCAGAACACTCGGTAAAGAAGAGATTAGATGGGATGGTACCAACATCGTCCCGCCCGCCACAGTGATTGCAAAAGCCGTAAGGACAGAACTTTCGCCCGAACTTATTCATCTCGTCTCCTTGCAGAACGGATTGACGGCAGGGCAATCGACCATGCTGTTAGAGCTCTATCGTCTGATGGGTCTGGATCCCACGAGACCGCTTTATGTCGATAGAGGTGCTCGAACCGTTCTACCCGAAATCGTACAGACTCTGGACGACAATACCATAAGAACCATTGTAACGAGAATTCCATGATAAAATACGCAAACAATGTTGAATCCACATTAGTCGCTCGGAATCGACACTGACGATCTATCACTAACGGTTGGCACCGGGGATGGTGCGCTATTCCCCACTATCACATCGCCCGATGTGTTTTTCGTTACCTTGATCAATAACACGGGATGGGAAATCGTCAGAGTCACAGACAAGACTGGCGATGTCTTCACGATTGAGAGAGCCCAAGAAGGGACCACCGCCAGATCATTCGCAATCGGTGATCAGGTTAAGATGCTGATTACTGCGGGTCACTTCGAAGACCTCAGAGATAACAGCCTCAGGACAGATGATGTTCCTACCGATCTCATCACCGGATTGAACGCCGACAAGATCGACGGCGCGCATTCTTCTGAATTCTATCTGAACACGACTGATCTTAAGATTGGCAGCCCGAAAGTGATCGACTTCGGTACGGCTTATAGAGAAGACATCAAACTTTACACCAGTTATTCAGAAATCGATCCGTATTGGACGAACGTAGTTCTGCTTCTGCCATTGAATGGCGCCCTCGGCTCTACTGTCTTTCGTGATGTTTCACCCATTCACAAGACTATCACACCGTATGGTAATACTCAACATTCGATTAGTCAGTACAAGTTCGGCGGATCTTCTGCTTACTTCGATGGAGATGGTGACTATCTTCTAATTCCGTCGCATACTGATTTCAATTTAAGCGCAACAAGTTTCACTCTTGAAGCCTGGATCTATCCTACAGAAACCATTGGCGCCTATAGAACCATCTTTGCGAGAAGATTTGTGGGCACAGGAACGGTATCATGGCAAGTTTCTATTGACAAGTTCAATGGTAAACTAGCTTATTTCAATGGCACCGTTTATAGTGATGGATTATTAGTACCAACCAATCAATGGTCTCATGTAGCACTCTGCTATAATTCTTCAACTCAAATGTTGCAGTTATTCTTGAATGGTGAGTTATCGATTGGCGGCAGCAATATACCTGTTCTTAGCAATGCTGACACGGCTGATGTTCGAATTGGGTGGTTCAACCATTCTGAAAACGAGCCGTTCAAAGGATTCATGCAAGATATCAGATTTACCAAAGGCGTCAATCGCTATTCGGCAGATTTCGTCGCACCCAGTCAAGCCTTCTCCGATACAGGAGGTTCTGATCCGTATCTTGCGAACAACTATCTACATCTTCACTTCGAAGGTTCGGATGGCAGTACCACGTTCACAGATTCGAGTCCGACTCCCAAGACTTTATCGGTCTTTGGTAATGCTCAGATATCTACTGCAAAAAATCATTTCGGATCGAGCTGCGGTTACTTCGATGGCAATGGCGATTATCTGCGAACTACGGCGATGAATCTCACTAACAAAGACTTTACCATTGAGTGTTGGGTCTACTTGTTGGCGATGCCTACTTCTGATAACTGGCCAGGCGCGTGGAATAGTCATATGGAGATTCTAGGTGATGGCACACCTAGCATAGGGGATGGTTTCTCGCTTGTTTTAGGTCAGACTAAAATCATAGTTCAATCGAATGATTCGGCAATCGCCTATGGCAATCATAACATGGTTATCAATCAATGGTACCATCTTGCGATTACGAGAAGCAATGGCTGGATAGGTGTTTTTGTCAATGGATCTCTAAAAGCAACTTATAAGATCGGAACCAACAATGTGGGAACAGGATCATATCTCTGGATAGGTTCAGAAACAGGTCAAGGCGCGTGGTTGAATGGCTACATCGATGAGTTGAGAATAACCATCAACACGGGTCGCTATCCTCTTTCCATATCGAACATTCCGACTACTCCGCACGCTACTATCGGTTGGACCGACCAAACTTATAATCCTTACTACCTGAGCACCTCATTGCTCTTGCACTGCAACGGGACTTCTGGATCGACAGTCTTTACCGATTCGTCAATCACACCTAAGGCAGTGACGGCTTACGGTAATGCTCAGATATCTACGAATCAATCCAAGTTCGACGGAGCCAGTGCTTACTTCGATGGAACTGGTGGCTATCTAACCATTCCTAAGAGCAGTGCTTTCGACTTTGGATCGACAGATTTTACGATAGAACTTTGGTGCTATCGACTTGGATTGGGCGGTCAGCAAGTTAATATAATTTTTAGTACAGGAAAAGAATCGGGTCCTGATTTCTATTCAATACGAATCCAGGTAACATCATCCGGTTATCTCACTGCATTTGCTTCTAATGATGGAACCAGTCAAACTGCGGTTATCACTGATGCAGATGCTTTCTCTGACAACCAATGGATTCATATAGCTTTTGTTCGTTCGGGTAACACGATAACCCTGTATAAAAACGGTGTTTCCGTTGGCTCGAACTCTTTTACTGGTTCAGTGTACTATTCGACAGGCAATCCTGTTTCAATAGGAACTGCTGCCGATTATGGAAATTTTGCTTATACCAATAAGTGGTATGGTTACATCGACGAGGTGATAGTCACCAAAGGTGCTGCTCACTATACATCTAACTTTACTCCACCTGCTCTCCCATTCGCCGACACCCGAAACCTAACCATAGACAACGATTTGTCTAAAGTCGCTCTCTTGATGCACTTCGATGGAACGCATGGCTCGACCAGTTTCGTCGATAGCAGTCCTTCTCCCAAGATAGTAACTGCTAATGGTAATGTACAGCATTCGATTTACCAATCTAAGTTTGGTGGGTCTTCTGGCTACTTCGATGGTAGTGGTGACTTCTTGGAGTTGGCGACATCGTTGATATCTTCCGAGGCGTACACTATCGAAGCATGGATCTATCTGCTATCTTACTCGACAGATGAGTCATGGGGTAGAGTATTGTATTCTCAATATACTGAAAATGATGATTTTAGCAATAGGTTCAGTTTTAACATTCGTGAGAACAATAGCCATAAGATAGCTGTATGGCACGCATCTGGCGGTGGGTTGATCGCCTCAACAAGCGATATCGCTTTAAACACCTGGACTCACGTAGCCACCACCTACGATGGTAGTACAAGACGCCTATTTGTCAATGGCGTATTAGAAGCTTCACTCTCTACCAGCGGTGCATCTCTAAGTTCGGCTATAAGTCGAATAGGCGGTGAGTATTATAGTGGTTACTTGGCTTTCTGGCACGGTTACATCGACGAACTGAGAATCACCAAAGGCTTAGCACGCTATACGACAGACTTCACTCCACCGACTCAACCGTTCGTTGATCGCAATCAGATAGCGAGCATAGGTAGTCAAGCCGACACCGTCTATCAGAGAAGCAGCAAGAACTTCGCCTGGTACAAAGACGGCATCCACAGCGATGCAGCACTGGATCCTGGCTTCGGCGGAACGGCTCAAATGGTGCTGAATGAGTACGGTCATCTTCTAATCGGAGCGACTGCCGACGACTCTTCAGGTGCATTGATCCAAGTCAATGGAACCATCAGCGCCAAGAGTCTCAACATCAGTGGAGCAACCAATGTCAATGCAGCGTATCTGGGTGGAGTACCCGCTCAGTCATTCGTAAGAACGGATTACGATAGCATCATCAAGGATCCGTATACGTTGTCATTCGGATCAGGATCGCGCGAGGTTCTGTTCTTATCAAGGCAATCTTATCCCGATGCCTACTTCTCTTATGTCAAACTCCTATTGCATTGCGATGGAACGAATAACTCTACCACGGTGCTTGATAGCAGTTTGAACAGCAGAGTGATTACACCTTTCTATGACGCTAAACTATCTACTACTCAGAAGATGTTTGGTGTATCCTCACTCTACTTCGATGGTACCAGTGACTACATGTCTGTTGCTGATTCAGAAGATCTGCGAATGGGTTCTGAAGACTTTACTATCGAAGCCTGGTGGTATCCACAGTCAAGCTCATCCGGTAACATATCGGGAATGAGCAAGTTGACGACATCAAGCAATACGGGATGGGCTTGGGGAATCTACAATGGTACCTGGCGTTTCTCAACTTATAATACAACGATTATCTATGCGGGCACAGTAACCCTGAACGCTTGGTCTCATGTCGCTATCGTTAGAAATTCTGGCATAATCACGATGTATGTCAACGGCACGAGTGTCGGAACATACTCCAATGCTATCGTTTTCAGCGATACTGCGAATCTTACGATAGGAGCCATTACAGGTGCTAACAACTATCAAGGTTATATCGATGAGTTCCGAATCACCAAAGGTGTTGCTCGCTATACAGCTAACTTCACTCCTGAAGTAGTCGCGTTTCCTGACTACGCCAGTCTAAATGATTATGATCCGTACTATGGTTACGTCTCTCTGCTATTGCACGGAATCGGTAACGAGGGTGGAACACTCTTCTTCGACAGCAGTCCGACACCTAAAACAGCCACCGTAGCCGGTAACACCAGCACGAGAACCGCTCAATTCAAATTCACTACCAGTTCGATGTATTTTGATGGAACAGGCGATTACCTCTCCTTTGCCGATGATGCGTCATTCAATATGGGGTCGAGCAACTTCACGATTGAGTTTTGGGTCAACTTCTCGTCTATAGCCGCATCGGGTGGATGGAATAACCTCATTTGCAAACGATACAGCTGGAATGCGAACTATGGTTATGTTCTATTCTACAATGGAACAGGGTCGATATATCTTTCGGTTAGCACGAATGGAACTTCTGAGGCAGCCGGTACCTATTACAATATCATTCCAACCCTGAATACTTGGTATCACGTTGCTGCGGTTCGAAATGGAACTTCTCTCACCCTCTATGTTAATGGGGTCGCAGGAGTATCAGGCAATATCGGATCATCTTCTATCTTCACCAATACGGAACCTCTGAAGATTGCGACAGGTGATTATCTTAACCACAATAATTTCAATGGGTATTTGCAAGACATCAGAATCACCAAGGGAATAGCACGCTATACAGGAGACTTCACTCCGCCCTATACGACGTTTCCAGATAGAGCCAGCCAACTGATCGATCAGTTCTACGACAAAGTGACTCTATCGCTTCATATGAACGGAACCAATGGTTCTACGAGTTTTATTGATAGTTCGATAGACAATCTTTCTGTTACAGCTTCTGGACCCACAATCTCTACCGCACAAAGTAAGTTTGGTGGAACTTCAGGCTACTTTAATGGAAGTGCCAACTATCTAACATTCCCATATACCAATTTCAACTTTCTAACGGATACTACCACTTCATTCACAGTTGAGGCGTGGCTCTATCCAACCAGTTTCTCAACCTATCGTTGTATCTTACAGCATGGCAACAATAACGGTTCTCAGCCAGCATTTACATTCTTGTTAGAGACTGGAACCGGAAAGCCGTATGTGGTTATCTCCCGTTCAGATGGCGGAGGTTTTGGTACACCAACTAACATCGCTTTGTCACTCAACACTTGGTCTCATGTCGCAATGACTTTTGATGCCGCTTCTGGTGTTATCAGTTGCTGGGTTAATGGTGTACTGAGTGGTTCTGGGACTAAAACAGCAGGAACTTACTCCTATCCAACAATCAACCCACGAATAGGTTACTACACCAACAACAATTATCCGTGGGTTGGGTATATGGATGACTTCCGTATCACCAAAGGCATCGTCCGTTATTCGGCAGCATTCACTCCGCCCACTCAGGCATTCCCTGATGCGCCTGTAGTCTATAGCCTGGGTGTTCAGAATGGATCGATGTATAGCAGAAGCTCTTCTGGTCAATTCGATTGGTACTCAGGTGGGGCTCACTCGCCTATTGCAGGTAATCCTGGTGGCAGTGGTTCAAGGGCAATGAGTTTATGGAGTTCGACTACATCAACGAATTTGAACTTGTATGCTAAAACTGCTACTTCTGAAACTGCATTACAGTTGGGTACCGGTCGCACAGGTAATGGCTATTCTTATATCGACTTTATCGGTGATACCACTTACACCGATTTCGGATTGAGAATCATACGCAACAACACTGGTGCCAATACGACATCAGCTATCTATCATAGAGGAACAGGTGAGTTTTATATTGCCTGTTCCGATGCTGCCGCTTTGATTCTGCAAACGAGCGGAATTGAAAGAATCAAGATGTTAAGTTCGGGTCGTATTCTCATAGGAGCGGGCTCGGATGACGGATCTAATCTACTGCAAGTCAACGGTAACTTGGCATTCATTGGATCATCAAGAAGAATTCTAGGCGATTTCTCCAACGCGACTGTATCATCAAGAACGCTGTTTCAAACATCAACGACGAATGGTAATATTGGAATCTTCTTCGTACCGAATGGAACAGGAACTGGTTCTTATCTAATGACAATCAATTCCAGTGATCTCAGTAACCATGGTATGCTCCTTCTAGGTATCACTGCAGCAACATCTCAAATAGGTTCTAGAAAACAAGGAACTGGTACTGCCCTTCCAATGGCATTTGATATCGATGGATCTGAGAAGATGAGGATAGATACCTCTGGCAACTTGGGTATTGGGGTCTCGCCTAGTATGCCGTTGCATCTCTATAGATCGTCCGTGAGTGCAGAGGTTAGACTAGAAGGCGGTTCGACTTCTGGATCAATCAACACGGCTGCTATTGCCTTTTACCAATCATCGACCAATCAATGGATGATGAGCAAGCGTTCTAGTGGATGGGGAACACGAGCCAACAACCTTGAGTTCTCTTATTATAATGGTTCTTGGGCAGATCACCTCGCAATCACCACAGCAGGACGTATCTTGATTGGTACGACGACGGATAATGGTGTCGCCAGATTGACTATCTGCAATGGATCAGAACCTGCTGTACCTTGGGCTGATGCGGTCGTTCATATCACTGGAACGAATGAGCAGGTTGTTCGTATAGCACTTGATTCATACTCTACCTCAAATCAATCCGGAGCCGTTTCTGGTCGTCGTTGCAGAGGAACAGCAGCATCTCCTTCAGCAGTTCAAGTGGATGATAACTTATTCGGTATTTCGGGATCAGGGTATTCGAACGTTTGGGTCAATTCGTCTAAAGCAAGTATCCTTTTTGCCGCCGCGCAAACCTGGGGAGCTACTGCTAATGGAGCTTACACCGCCTTCAAGACGACAGCTAATGACACGACCACCTCTCTCGAAAGAATGAGAATAACCGACAGTGGAAGAATACTGATTGGTACGACGACGGATGATGGATCTAATCTACTCCAAGTCAACGGCGACATGGCGTTCATCGGAACTGGAAGAAGGATTCGAGGCGACTTCAGCAACTCAACTCAGGCTTCTCGAACGCTATTCCAGAACTCAACAACCAATGGCAATACGGCGGTGGGTCTGATTCCCAATGGCACCGGGACTGGTAGCAATGTAAACGGTTTTAATAACTCCGATCCAACGAACGCAGGATACGTTCAAATATCCGCCGGTCCCACTTACACCAGATTGCTTTCTGGAGCAACAGGTACCGGAACTTTACAGCCCCTCGTTCTTCAAATGGGGGCAACCGAAGTTATGCGTCTGACGACGACGAATCGTGTTCTAATCGGCACTGATACAGATGATGGATCGAATCTACTGCAAGTCAACGGTGACATGGCGTTCATTGGAACCGGAAGAAGGATTCGAGGAGATTTTTCTACCGGTACGGAGTACCCTAATAGAACTGCTCTGCAAACGAGTACGACGAATGGCACAACCAGCATACCTATTCTCCCAAACGGAACAGGGACAAGTGCTGCTATCTGGTGCGCTAATGCCAGCGATCTTGTCAACTTCAACTTTATACGAATAGCCAGCTATGCTACTGATGCTCGTATCACATCACAAGCAGCAGGCACGGGAACTCTACTACCACTCACTTTTGAGATGGGTGAGACAGAAGCGATGAGAATCACGACCAGTGGACGATTGCTCATCGGAACAACGACTGACGACGGGTCTCACTTGCTGCAAGTGAATGGTGATCAAGCATTCATTGGATCATCCAGAAGAATCAGAGGTGATTTCAGCAATGCTACTTTAGGATCAAGAACGCTATTCCAAACATCAACTTCAAATCAGCCCACGCATTTGGCCATTATCCCCAATGGAACAGCAGTATTGTCATCATTTGGAGCAACTAATTCTAGCGATACTATCAATTTTGGTTACATGAGTATAGGTATAAGTGATTCTTACGCGAGCGTTGTTTCAGGTATCGCTGGATCAGGAACCTATCTACCCATAGCATTTTTTACAAGTTCTTCAGAAAGAATGAGGCTGTCCACTGGCGGCAGAGTATTGATCGGTACGACAACGGATGACACAATCAACAAGCTCCAAGTCAACGGTAGCATTGTTCAGTCGCCATTAGCATCGGTCACTCCAGCTAACAACGGCGAACTCGTGTTCGAAGCGACCAGCAATACCACCATAACCGTTAAATACAAGGGATCCGATGGAACGGTACGCTCAGGGACGATCACTCTGACTTAATAAATACTATTGATCTTAAACCAACAGGAGATTATACCATGCAAGTGACTCTAAAAGAAATCGTTGATGCTCGTGATGCTCTAATGAATCTAAGCCAGCAACGTCTGAATATCAAGACGGGCTATAACATAAGCAAGATTATCCGTTTCGCCAACAAAGAACTGGAAACCCTAACAAAGGTTAGACAGGATGTGATCGAGCGTCTGGCTCCTCAGGGAACGGAAGTGACTCCTGAAACGAATCAGGCAATCATGTCTGAACTAACCGAGGCTTTAGAAGTGACCATCGAAATCCCGGTTCAGAAAGTCGATCTAAGTTCCGTACCTAATCTCGAAATGTCTGCACGAGACATCATGCTTCTCGAGCCGTTCTGCATCTTCGAGACCGTGACTCTGGAATGAGATGATCGATCCGATCCAAATCGCTACTCTGCGGATTAGCACCAGGATTCACTACCTTCCACTGTGCAACTCTGGGCTATTATTTTAAGGTAGTCGTATCCATTTCTCCGGGTGGGAGCGATTTGGAGGTCACGGAGCTTCGTGATTCACGAAGACTGGTTACCGTAGAGGTGTTTTATAAGAATCATCATTGGAAGCAGTCGCTCTGGGTCGAAACCATCGTGATAGACAAAGTCATACAGATATCCAGCTCGATCAAATCGGTTAAGGATAAGATGATCACGGTGGTCTCGAGAATCAGAGACGAGTTCAAGAAGATAACCGTAACGGTTATAAATAGGAAGAAAACATAGAGGAATCAATTCTAATGATAATTGCAACCATCGACCCCTCAGTATCTCACGAACTCACTTTCGATCTGAATATCTCGGGCACTAAAGACGAACCGACCGACATCCGCTTCATCATCGAATCTCAAATCGATCCGGAAACCGGAGATAGCGTGCAAGACGTCTTCTCGATCATTTGCCGAGCAGTTCGTTCTCCCGATGGCGTGAAGATTACCATTCCCAGATTGCTGAATCTATTCAGATCGGGATCGTATAAGTCGAGATTGGAAGTCGTTCTGGAAAACAGACTCTTCGTTCCTCTTGCGGAAGAGATTATGATCACCGAACCCGCCAAAGTCGAACTGAAGAGCCCGATCAAGGAAGCGGCACCTTCCACTCCCGATGTTTCCGTGACGATTTCTAACATAGTCGCCGAAATCGTCAGGTCCAAGGAAGAACCTGCCGTTCAGGAATCTCCAGTGGTCGAGGAGACCAAACCCGAAGTGAAGCCTTTCGTGGAAAAATCTCAACCTGTCGATAAAACCTGGAGGAACAAGGGATTCACCGGAATTCGTAATCCTTTCAAAGGCGGAGTGGCACCTTCGCCGTAAGGCTTGACAAACGCCTCCCGATGTGCTATACTCCGTCTCAGGAGTAGTCAAGTAAAGACATGTAAAGACAAGAAGGGTGGCGACTAAAGTGTATAATGGATTCCTGCGGATTAAATAAGAAAAAGGACAATAAAATGTTATCTTTCAAAGACTTCCTACACGAAATTTTCAATAAATCGTATCCGTTCGAAAGAACCTTGTCCACCGATAAGGATGTGAGCTATGGATTTACTACATCGACTAACAAAAAAGTTACGGTGGACTTTATGTTAGAAGAATTCGAATTTAGGTTCATATCCAGTAGCCCTGTTCAAGGATGGGAACTTTTTTTCGATGTAGATAATGTGATGCGCCTAACAGGTGGTGGTGATGCTTTCGCGATCTTTTCTACGGTTATCAAGATTACAAAAGATTTCATCGAAAAGAATGACCCTGATGTTTTAGTATTCTCCGCCAATAAAAGTGAACAGTCGAGAGTAGATTTTTATACTTCAATGACTAAGAAATTTATCTCTCAAACTGGCTATGCTTACAAAATGCCAACCAAAAAATCTTCTGATTTTCAAAAATTTGTCTTATACAAGCCTAAGTCAAAGTCAAAGTCCAAATGATCACCTTCAACATTGAAACACTCTATCACTTTCAGTGCACCGAATGCAAGCATTGGTGGTCTATCGGCGATTTCGATAACGACAATATAGATACCTTATGCTGTCCGTTCTGTCGGAAACGTGGATAAACTGCACCCGAATGAAGAAGACGCCAGATTTCTTAAAAAGGCGCCTTTAACCGCTTCATCTTCTTACTAAAAAAGACGCCAGATTTTAGTTCTCACCAGAACTATACCGCACTATGTTTTGAACCCAAAGAGTGATACGAAATGATTAAGCGAGTGAAAAACCTAAGCAGATCAATGTTCCGTAGGATAAACTTCTATCCGACTTCCGAGAATCCGACGAAAGATACTCACGCTTTCATTTCGATTTACGGAACCGAATTCGACGAGCATCCAGCACCTAAAATCAATCATCCTCGCTGGATGGACGGCATTCAACTCATGTTCGATGATGTCGACAACGATTATGCACCTAAGAATCTAAAAGCTATCTCCGACAAACAAGCCGATATCATCGTAAAATTCGTTCGTCGAATTCATCAGTTACCTGTCGATATAACGCTTATCGTTCACTGCTTCGCAGGAGTTTCGCGAAGCGCGGGAGTAGGCAAGTTCGTCAACGACATTTTTCGTCTCGAGCTTCCCAACTATAGAGGATTGCAACTGTACAATGCTGCGGTCTATCGCAAGCTCGTCGATGCTTGGGGTAGGCTATCGGAATGAATCTCGAATGGAGGATAACACTATGTCCATGTCTGTCTTGATAAAGCAAGCTGGTGTTCCTAATGAAAACGGTATCATTTTTACCAAAGAATGTCTGCAAAAGATTGCCGAAACCGAGCCTCCGATTTTAGGAGAGGTGGGAAAAGGCATCACGAACTATGAGATGAGCCCGGACTTAACGAAAGTTTCTCACGTCTTTTCCGATTTGGTTTTAAACGAGCAGGGCGATTTATATGCTGTCCCGACACTTTTGGACACTCCAATAGGTCGCATCATCGGAAATCTGCAAGGCATCGCTCTTAACTTTGGGCTGAACTGTATCGCGAAGGTGGACGAAAACGGTGTCGTCAGCCCCGACGGTCTCGAGTTGATTTCGATATCCGTCTGCCACGCCAACTCGACCTGAACGGCAGCATGTAACATCTTCGCGAAAATATTTTTCCTGAACGGCTTGACATCCGGCTCCTGGTCTGCTATACTATGCACATCAAGTAGGAAAACACAACGGAGCCCAAAATGCGTAAGTTTAACGATTCTGCTACTGTTCGCCAAGTCCTCCAAGCGTCCGGTTACAGCCCGCGTCTTCCGTTCTACTCCGAATCACGGAAAACCTTTCGCCGCGTAAAAGCGTGGGGTTGCTCCGTAGAAATCAAGGATTTCGAAAAAGTCACCCTCTTGCTCAAACAAGCCTTCGGTGACCGTTTCATCGGCTGCGAAAACCACACCTCGTGGAGTTACCACGGTATTTCGAACAGTTTCGTCGTAAAGCTCACCTTGTTCCCTACCAAGTAAACTAACCCCTAACAGTCTCCGCCCAATCCCCGGCGGAGACCGCTCGGAGAAAACTAATGGCTATTCGTAAAGGCTCCAAGGTATCTCATTCAATCCACGGCGGTCTGTGGGAAGTGATTACTCGCGAAACCCCGATGACCGTGTTCGCCGATTGCACGCGGTATACCTTGAGAAACCTCAAAACCCGTGAGTTTATCATGGGTGTGCGTGATAAGGATATTATCACCAAGCGTAATCCTCGTTTCGACCAATTCGTCCAACTCGGAGTGTAATGCATGTTCAAAGTGACTTACCAGATTCACGGCGCTGTCGATGTTCGCGGTAAGGTGTTTAACACCTATCATGCTGCGCGTATGTGGTCCGATGCCCATAGCGATATCTTCTCGTTTTCCTTCATCCAGGAGACTTTTCACTGATGTACACGCACACGAATTTCAAATCCAAAAAGGCGCTTAAGGAAGCGGTTGCTGCTGGTCAGCGGGTAACGGTTTACCAGCCCGGTCCTTTCGGCGGTAGCGAGCCCAAGTCGGGCAAAATCACGCTCGAGGGTCCTCACTACCCCGAGCCTCACCGCTGGTATGCCGAGGCGTGGCTCGAAAACGGAACGGTTGTCAAAGTCAAGTAGCAGGGTAGCGGTCGCGCAGGGATGCGCGTAACCTGTTGAAAGTGCTACCGAATAAAAATTTTCACGAACCCCTTGACATTTTGAATTCATGTGCTATACTATAGGCACAGTAAGTAAACCAACCCAGGAGACCAAGATGTCCAAGTTCGAAACCAAGACCTGTTCGCGCTGCGGTGGTAGTGGTCGGTTCTCGTTCAACACCATGCACCTCGACATGTGCTACGGCTGCAAGGGAACTGGTATCCAGTTCACCAAGCGTGGTGCGGAAGCTCGGCGGTTTTATGATGAGAGCCTGACGGTTCCCGCGTCCGAACTGAAGGTCGGGATGGGTATCAAGGAAAACTCCGGTTGGAAAAACTTTTCGCTCATCCAAGCCATTCACCACGGCACCGATAAGGAGTTGGGTGAAAAGTTTCAAACCTCGTATTTTATGGGTCCGTCCGGTGACCGCGAGATGATCCTGGTTGACACGGGTCGCTGCAAGTCTAAGTTCTACCCCGATTGCCGCGTCCGCGTGATGCACACGGATGCCGAGAAGCAAGTCAAGATCCAAGCCGCTCTGGAATACCAGGCGACTCTGAATGCCAATGGTACTGTTAGCAAGCGCAAGACGAAGGCTAAATAAGAGGAAATGAACATGTCGAATTCTATGGTTATGCCTGCCGGTAAGTATTGGATTGGCGACCCCTGCTACATCTTCCCGCATCATGGTCCGATGGAAAACAAGTGGGAAGAGCTTCTTGCCGAAGTCGGTTTCTTCGAAGAGTCCTACGGCGAACTCGACGACGGCAAAATCAAGGTATGGGCCGCGTCAACTGCTTATGGTGATGGGCGTTATATCGGTTCCAACGGCAAGGCGTTTCCCGTCGATGCTGGATTGATCGGTATCGCTCCTCAGGAAACCGTAGAGTACCTCGGTAGGACGGATAACGATTTGGATTACCTGGGGCTGTTCATCGAGTTCGAAGAGCCCTTCGTCGTGAAGTCGCGAGATGGTAACTTCACCTTCGGTCATATCGATATCGACACGGGTGATGATTACGATAGCAACGAGAGCCACGATTACGATGAAGAGGATGGCGACAGCGATTATGACGACGAAGATTATGCGTACGAAAATGACGAGTATAATTAAATGTACGGATTCTGCTACGCTACTCTAATCGGTAAGACTCCCGAAGAAGTCGAACGAATGGTTGACGAATACCGTAAGTACCCGTTCTTCGATGGCGGTGTAGTTCGCGAGACCGCAGGCAAGTTCAAACATCGGGGTGAGTACATGGCTATCGTCAGTTATTTCAACAACGATTAAATTTATAAATAATCCGAATGCTCTGTGGGACTACATCACTTCCTATGACCAACAGTCTCACTAATCTTTGTCGGATTCAAAGCCTCGGTAGTTTAATGGTAGAATTTCTCCCTTACAAGGAGCGGATGCTGGTTCGATTCCAGAACGAGGTACCAAACGATTGCGGGTTCAAGTTCGGGTGAGCTTACAGGTCTCATAAGCCTGTCCAGAGAGGTTCGAGTCCTCTACCCGCTACCAAACAAGTCGAATGCTCGACAGGACTACATCTACCTTAGGCGTTGAAACGTGTCTTGTCATCTCTTGTCGACTCTTTTACAACGGGGGAGTATCGCTCTTGGTGAGCGCGCTTGACGGTTTATCAAGATGAAGGGTTCGATTCCCGCTCCTCAGCCAGTCAATCTCTGTGTAGCTGAGCTTGGTTTAGCACCGCGTTTGGGGCGCGGGGACGTAGGTTCGAATCCTGCCATGGAGACCAATTTTCGGTGTGTAGCTCAGTCTGGTTAGAGCACCTGCTTTGGGAGCAGGGGGTCCAAGGTTCGAATCCTTGTACGCCGACCAATCAAGTTTGAGTTGAATGCTCGATGGATCTACATTTCAAACCATGTACGATGATTCATCACTTCTTGTCAACTCTTTTTATTCTGCGGCTGTATACCCTCAGGCTACGAACCTGTAGAAAGGTTAATTGAAAACATGGGGGTTTGAGTCCCTCCAGCCGCGCCAAATTATAAGGTTTAAGGACCGAATGCTCGGTGGGTTTACATTTGACTGCTAATCAAAACCGTAAAAAACTCATCAATTCTCGTCGGTCCACGTTTTTCAATCGTCCCAGGAGATGCTTGCCGTGAAAATGAAAGGTGTAGAGTGGAATGCGTTCTACAACGACTCCAGTGTCTGGGTGCCCAATGTTTGGCACGATGATATGCTTATATCTGTCGACGGTCAAGAAATCGATGATGATTTCGATAACATCGACCCTAAGGCGAATGTGACCATCGAAAGCGGAGTCATCTACTTCAGCGACATACCGTCCGAGGAAAACTCGGCGAGCGTCGAGGCGGTCATCAGGAAGTGGAGAAAGAATCAGAAGTTCAAAACCATCTGTGTCGAAATCCCTAACGACATGTTCTATGCCGTCTGCGAGCAGTTGAAGAAAGACGGCTGCAAGATAATCAAATGAAGTAAATGCTGGTGGGATTACATCCAAGCTCGAGACGGGGGTTCGATTCCTCCCTGCCGCCCTGGCGGTTGTAGCTCAATGGTAGAGCACGAGCTCCAAAACATCTCATCGATTTCGTTACTTCATCCTTATTCATTGTCAACTTGAGATCGAGATTATGGGTCTGCAAATCTGTTATGTTATTCTCTGTCGCTCGAATCGAACCGGCGAACTGGCAGCAGCCGAAGTTCATTTGGATAAGTTCCGCGCCGAGTCGAGACTCGCTCAGCTATCCGACATATTTCATGATAGCAATACCTTTGAATTACAATCTTCACTTCTGGAGACGCCTGATGCCCACGAATGAAAGTATCTTGGTAACCGGTGCTGCCGGGTTTATTGGATCTCATACTTGCGAAGAATTGGTGAATGCGGGTTACTCTGTCGTGGGGATCGATAACCTACGAACAGGCAAGCTGGAAAACTTGGATGCGATTATCGATCATCCGCGATTCAGCTTCATGCCGGTCGATTGCCGAAGTTATACCATGGAATACTTCTTTGAGGGTTACCTTTTCGAAACTTTCCACATCTCGAGAATTCTGCATCTGGCGGCGCTCGTAAGCGTTCCTGAAAGCTTCGAGAAACCCGGGCTGAACTTCGAGTTCAACGTGAAGGCGGTCAATAACGTCGCGCTCTTGTGCGGTAAGCACAAGCTCAAGAAGCTGGTGTTCTCGTCCTCGGCATCGGTTTATGGTGATCCGGATAACAACCCGAATCCGCTATCTCCCTATGCGGTCTCCAAGCTGGCATCGGAGACTCTGATTAAGGGATACGCCTCCTGCTACGGGTTTAGCCAAACCTGCTTGCGATACTTCAACGTCTACGGTCCGAGACAAGATCCTTCTTCCTCCTACTCAGGTGTGATCTCCATCTTCTCGGATAAGTATAAGAAAGGTGAGGGTGTCACGGTTTACGGAGATGGCGAACAGACACGCGATTTCATCCACGTCAAAGATGTGGCCAGGGCTAACCGATTGGCTCTGATGTCCGATGAGAACGAAGAAGGCAATATCGATGTTTGCACCGGAAGATCTCTGACACTGAACTATCTGCTGTCGCTTCTTCATCATAAATATCCACGCAATCCTCTACCGGTTTACGCGGAAGCGAGAGAAGGTGACATCAAGCACTCTTGTGGCAACCATAAGATGGCGGCTAACCGACTTGGATTTCGATCAGGCGTAACCTTCGAAGAAGGTATTGCAGAACTGATCTAACGATTAAAGACGAATGCTGTTGGGTTTACATCACTGTAAATGACGAGGATATGGGTTCGAACCCCATCGCCGGCACCACTTCAACGCCGGTGTAGCTCAACGTGGCAGAGCGCGAAAAATGAACTCGGCGATCTTGTCGTCTATAAATAGTTTTATAGGTGGAATGCACATCGGGATTACATCTACCATTGTCTGGGCTTACGACGCCCAAAAGGGGATCGGTGAGAACCGCCCCGAATCTCGACCCCTTCGTCCACCTAACCTTTTACAAGGCAAATGCTGATAAGGATTACATTAAATATATCTTAATCGATAAATCTAAAGCTAACATCTTTATCTATCTCGTTGCCTTTTCTGATTACATCCTGAATGCCAATGGGACTACATGGCGATCATGTCTCATACCTACTTGTCAGGATATTGTTACGTCGCACTTTCGTGGAAATATTTTTCTTGAACGGCTTGACTTTTGGCTCCTGGTCTGCTATACTAAGCACATCAAGTAAGCCAAACCTGGAGCCCGAAATGAAAACCGTAGCCTCTTCCTCCGAAACCGAAATCAAATCTCGTAAAGCCCCCTGTGCGTGGGCAGCCCTGCAAGACCGTCAAGAGAATGACGAGAAAAATCAGGTTTTCTGGAAGTCCACGCAAATTGCAGATATGCAGCGGCTGTTAGCCTGCTTCATCCGGGTTTACGGTGAAGGTAATGCCGTGTTGAACATTAACCAACGGTTTTTCACTTTAAAAGTGTTTCAACCCTCTTGTGGTGAAGATCATACTAAAAAAATGCTAAAAGTGATTATCGAGGAAATGAGCGCCAAGCCGTACCGGTTTAGGTTCAATGAGCGCAATGAAGCTCTGTATAACGTCTACCCTAAATAACTAACAAGTTCGAGTTCGTCTAACGGCAGGACCACTGTCTCTGAAGCAGTGTATCGAGGTTCGAATCCTTGACTCGAAGCCAAACAACTCACTCCTCGTCTAATGGTAGGACAAAGGACTTTGAATCCTTGAATCGGGGTTCGAGCCCCTGGGAGTGAACCAGAACATGCTTGAATGCTCGTAGGGACTACATTTCACTTGTAACGAAACGGTATGAGTTCGACTCTCATCTTGGGCTGGGTAGCCGGTAAACGTCTCTACATTTTCGTCAAGCATCCTTACATCGAGGTGATTGCTATGGTCAACTATATCGACATCTATCGTGATGCCCGAAGGAAATTCGGTCCGATCGAAAGCCTGTACTATGTTCTGAACGATGCCAAAACGACTCACCCATCACTCAAGCAATACTTGAACAACGACATCAACCTGCTATTCGGACAGATCATGCAGTCCGCACGAATCATGATGCTCTGCATCAGAGATATCGACGACTTCACGGCTGCGGGTATCAAAGAAGAAACGGTCGAGTTCGTAAAGCAGAACTTCGTACGAGCAAGGGCTCACATCTCTCACTACATCGGTGTCGATACAGTCAACCTCTTCATCGAAGAGTTTAGAGCAACCTAACATATGGCGACGGGGAGGATGGCTTCCTCACACGGTTCATAACCAGACGAAAGATTGTTCGATTCAATCGGTCGCCACCACCATAAATAGATAAAAAACTTTGGGCAAATGCAGAAGCGGACTACATTGGAGCCCTGGGTCGTGAGTTCGAATCTCACCCTCGATGTGCAACCGTCGAGGTAGCTCAGCTGGTAGAGCAAGAGCCGCGCGTCTCTTCGTTAATCGTTGCCCACCCTATCATGAGGGAATGCTAATGGGACTACATTTCAACCTTGAAACCCGAAATGTCTCTTAACTTCGTCCCTCTCTTCTTTTGAGTTATGTCATGGAAGCAGATCTACCCGGAATCGTTAAAGAAATCGAAGCTGATCCTAAACTGATGCTTCTGGCAAAAGCCATTACCGAGCTTTCGGAGAAGCAAATGGTTCATGATTTGGCGTTGAAAACGATCCAAATGATTTTGGTTGATCAGCAGAACAGCATAAAGACAATGAACGAATCTTTGCAAAAAATAGGAGAAGCTGTCGATGTAATCATCAAACAGATGTTTGTCATTTCGCACCATCCGGCAGTACCGCCCTCTTTCAAAGGTGTAATCATCAAATGAGTAATGTCATCTCGTTTCAAGAAGCCAAGGCGCGAAGAGAGCAAGCCAAGATAGTTGCCATGCCTACTCCTGTACCGGATACGAAGGGGCAGCCGCAGAAGATGACCGTGATGAAGTCGCTTGCTCTTTCGGGTAGCAAGGAATCGTTGTTCGTTCGAGAAGCCAGGAGATTTAGGTTTATACGAATGGCGACACCACCTACTTTCATTGTCATGAATACCAAGATTCTTCCACCTGCGTTTCCTCCTGATGACCCACCACCTCTGGTAGCATAACATGATATATCATACTAAAGAACTTGTGAATTTGAATTCACCGATCCCCGGGGTTACACCCGAGGTAGAATCCGAAAGAGAGATGCCCACCTTATCCAAAGTCCGTTTCGGGGAATTGGAGGTGGGCGATAGGTTCGTCTTCGACGGATCCTGGTTGGTTAAAACCGGCGATTACAATGCCGAAAGCGATAGGAAGCGAGGTAAAACCAGTTACCTCTTCTTCAAGAAGGATGTCGTGAAGTACGAGCACCCGGGTCGTCTAAAAACCATGAAGAATGTCGTGGATGAAGACAAGCCGCAGTGCAGTATCATTATCACGACAGGCTATGAAAAGCATACCATCGAGGTCTTGGAAGGTGACGACTACAGATGGGCGACGACTTTCAAAGCCGATTTGAATGAATGCTGGTCGGTCCCGATTCGTTTGAAGAACCTCGAACTCACTCTGAAGTTCGATGACGATAAGCTCATGCTTTGCTACCTCGATAAGAATTCGGCTAATACCGATTTGTCTACGATTTGGGAAAGACCTTTCTATGGGTGGAACGGGGTGAATACCTGTACCATCACCATCAAAAATATCGTCTTAGAGCAAGACACCTAACTAATCTGGTTTTGGAGAAACATGATGATTTTCAATGTGAGATTCGGTTTTGCGACTAACTCCAGTTCTACTCATTCCATTATCATCTCGAAAGACAAGATACGAAACGACCCGCCCAGCGATAAATATTTCGGCTGGGAGAATTTCACTTTGGTGAAGACCTCCTCGAAAAGAGATTACCTGGCAGCGATTCTTAATCAACATCTAACTCATCTTATCGGTGAGGAAATGGCCAGGGATCTTGTCGTGGTATGGTGCGATATCGACAAAGATTCGGAGATAGGGTCGGTCGATCATCAGAGCGTACCTACCTTACCGTTGAACTGGAACGGTCGAGGGTTAAATCGTCAGTTCTTCAAAGAGTATAAGAAGTTCATACTCGACGAGTCCGTCATCATTTTGGGTGGCAACGATAATGGCACCGAACTTCATCCGAAAGCCAAAGGTAACTACCCTTTCACCCTTCCACTCATCTACGATAGAAAGAACACGAGTTTGGTTGCCAGGAAAGACAAAGCCAACGGCTATTGGACTATCTTCGATAGGGAAGAGGGCACCAAGATTAGAATGGCGTTCTCCGCCTACCAAACGATTCCCACCAAAGCCTCCGCTCCCGAACTCGTGGATGTGAAGATAACCGATCATTGCCAACGACACTGTGCCTTCTGCTATCAGGGGTCGAGCAAGGAAGGCGCTCATGCCGATCGTCACTACATCGATAGAGTGATCAGGACTCTTGCCGAGAACGAAGTTTTCGAAGTCGCACTCGGCGGTGGCGATCCGACTTCGCATCCGAATTTTTCAGAGATTCTCAGAAACTGCCGCTGGCAGGGGGTGGTACCCAACTTCACCGTCGCCGATTTGGATTGGCTGGACGACCCCGTCAAGCGCCGCGATTGGCTTGACTTTTGCGGTGGAATAGCGTATAGTGTGACCTCGGGGTATGAGGTTCGACGCCTCGGTTTCGCACTGAATAAGTACCAAATACCCTCGAATAAGTTTCAGATTCAGATTATAGAAGGTGTGGTGAACGATTATCAGTTCGACCAGATTCTGGAAGAGTGCCACTATCACAATCTTACCTTAACTATTCTTGGGTTTAAAGATACGGGTCGTGGTAAGTCATTTTCTGAGCGACTTCATTCATTCGATTGGATCGATAAGGTGAGGAAAGTTTGGAGAGAGAATCGACCAGTGACTGTCGGTGTGGATACGCTTATAGCCGAAAAGTATCAAGATGAACTGATCAATATCGGTATCGACGAGATTTTCTTCACCACTCGAGAAGGGAGCTTCTCCTGCTACATCGATGCCGTCAGACAACAGATTGGACCATCGAGTTATGCTCCCAAGCAAATGACTTCCTTTACAGACACGGATCAGTTTATTCAAAAATTTTCAACATTTTAAGGAAAGGAGTCTATCATGGATCTGAGAACAGAGATCGCTGGTATAACCGATGTGAAATTCGATTGTACGGTACAAGAGCTGACCGGTTATATCAACACACTCGCCTTCCATTTTGGGGGCAATTTTTCTGAAGAAGATGTTATGACAGCCTTGCGCGAACTGGAGGAAGATGATGAAAGTGATGTCGTTCTTGTCAGAGCCAATCCAGGCACCGGATACCCGATTGATAAGAGGTTTCCATGGTGCGTGATACATACCCGAACGCACTCCAAGTTCGTTCCCCCTGGCTATGATGATGTTCCCGCTTAAAGAGGAGATCATCGAAAGGGTAAAGGAACGTATTATAGGAGATATAGCGTGGGGAGAGAAAAACTTAAAGATTTCTCTCCTCATTTTACATGTGGGTTACACTTTTTCTAAAAGGAATTCCAGCAGTTTCGTAACTTCAGGGTTTTTAGAACACCGCATGTTCTTTGCATTGAATGATATCGCACAGATCGAAACCGTAGCTAAATTCGAGGAGGAACACAAAAGAACGAATTCATTCCCGGGTATCGCTTCATTCGAAGGAGATTGGAAGAGCCACGTCGATGCCTTGGTAGATCATGAGATGGCTCATGTATTCGAGCTCGCCTCGAGATATGAGCCGGCAACCCGGATCAATCGTTAAGGAGTATTACCAGTATCAACATAAATCAAGGAAAACCAAGCATCACAATCTGTTGTGGAGAAAGATTTACTGCGATTTAAAGACCAGCCCTAAACCCAAAGGTTGCAATACCATTGTGATTACGGGAGAGGGCAAATTTGATTGCTATTTTAAATCAGGAGATATTTTATGATATTCAAGCGTTTTCCAGAAAACGATTACCATCTTACGCAGAACACCTACTTGGAAGCGACCAAGACGGGTGTGATTACACCGATTCCAGAATTAGGCGCCGCACCCCAGACTTCTTTAAACTACACCGCGCCTTCTTCCATTCCTCCTCGAAAAGGCAGGAAAGTAGCATTTGCACTGATAACTGCCCTCCTGTCTTATGGCGGTTATAGCCTATGGAATTCATATCTACGATACGACTCCTTCGGTGTAGTGGAGTCCGACATCGTCGGAGTTTATACCACCCTCCCGGGCGTCATTCAAAAGCTCGACGTAGCCGAAGGCTCGATCGTCAAGGCGGGTAGCTTTCTGGCTCAAGTCGTCTCTACCGAAGACCGTAGGCAGTTGGACAAGCTGACCGACGAGATCGAAATCGCTAAAGCAGAATTGGATTCTAAAAGAGAAGAGCTGGCGAAGAACGAGCTCAACCGTTTGGATCTAATTCGTCAGATTGAAGGGCAGATCTCCGACACCTCGGCAACCATCGGTGAACTCAGGTCCAAGCTGGCATTCCAGAAAGGAGAGGCAGCGCGCTATGCGAGACTGAAGGCTATGGACGCCGCCGGTGCCCAGGAAGTAGATTCCGCTCGATCTCAAGCCAACTCCGTTGCCTATGCCTTAAGGGGCAAAGAAGCGTCCTTGAAGTCTTTGCAAGATCGCCTGGCGAGTCTGTCGAGAGAGCAGAGAAGCGACGTGGCACTGAAACCGATCGAAGCGAAGATCGAGTATCTCAACAATGAGAAGAGTCGATACACCGATAAGATAAAGGAAGGCGAAATCTATAGTCAGTATTCCGGTATCGTTTCCTCGATCAAGAAGAGACCGGGAGAGTTGATTGGAGCCGATCCTATTCTATCCTTAATCGTGGACGGCACCGCCAATCTGGTTCTTTACTACGACCCTTCCGACAGGCTACCGAAGGTCGGCAATCAGGTACAAGTGATGGTGCCTTCGTTGGGTAAGATGGTGAGCACCGAAGTCACATCAATCTCTAAAGATGTTACCTCACCGCCCGATCAAATCAAGAGCAACTATCTCGCTAATCAGAAGCTGGTGAAGGTTTACCTCGAACCTCAAGGTGGCTATCAACCCTTCGTGGTCGGTAGCGTTATCAAGAGACCTAACCCTACGGACATCGTGAAAGAGTCGTTGAACCTGGCATCACTGGCAGTTCCCGATTCTCACGCTCATACTCATACTGATAAGTAAGAAGGTGAATACATTATGATTTCTGTGCCATACCTGATGAGTGATAAGTTTTTAACCTGCCCGGAATGCGGCGGATTGCCTACTTTTAGACCCGGGTGCCCTCAATGCAGTAGCAGCAACATCAAACCCGATCTGCTGGTACATCACTATGCTTGCGGCAACGTCGACTATCTTCGAACTTACGTTATCAATAAGGAGAGGGGTAGTTTAACCTGTCCCAAATGTCATAAAGAGGATCTTATCGTCAACTGCGATTATGACGTTTCTCACGGACTTCAAAGGTGCATGGATTGCGGTTGGACCGGTAATAACACGAAGATGATCGGGCAGTGCATCAACTGCGAAACTCGTTTTCTGATGGACGAGGCGACCATGATGGAACCACAGCAGTATCTAATCAAGATCAAATCAGAAGAGACTGCGACATGATACAGGATGCCATTCATTGGTTATCGGGGTTCTCCTGGGAGCAATACTTGCTGACGTTCTCGGGGATGCTTCTGTTAGATGGCCCGCGCTATCTGTTCATGAACATCATGCTGGTCTTCTGGGAGTTCTTCGCCTCGTTCGGAAGAAAGCCCAAGCAACCAGCACATCTACCCGATGTAACCATCCTGATTCCAGGATTGAATGAGTCGGGGACGATTGTTCAATGCCTGGAATCGCTTCACGGTAGCTATCCATTCCTTCAAATCATCGTGATCGATGATGGGTCGACGGATGACATGTTCGAGCTGGCCAGCAAGTTCGCCGAAACTCATAAAGATGTGATTGTCTTAAAGAGAGCCAGAGGGGGCGGAAAGAGTACTGCACAGAACTTCGCCTATCCTTACATCACCGGAGAGATCGTGGCAGTCGTGGATTCCGACTCTACCTTCGGGCCCAATGCCATCTACAAGCTGGTTCAACCGTTCAGAGACCCGATGGTGGGTGGAACATCGGGCGCTATCTTGGTCAGAAACCCGAACGACAGTCTTTGCACTTTGCTCCAGTCTTACGAGTACCTGATTTCGATTTTGGTGGGTAGGACGCTGTCCGCGAAGATTGGGACTCTATCGATTATATCGGGCGCGTTCGGTGCCTTTAGGACCGACATCTTCAGAAGAGGATACGGTATGGATGTCGGTCCCTCGGAGGACTCGGACATCACGATCCGAATCAGGAAAATCGGTTATAACATCGTTTTCGTACCGGAAGCCGAGTGCTTCACCGATGTACCCGTTACCTGGAAGCAGCTCTGGAAGCAGAGGATGAGATGGGATATGGGCATCGTTCGCATACATCTAAGGAAGCATTTGAACTATTCGCTGTTCACGAACAACTTCAGATTGACCAACTTCATCTATTGGTGGGATACGTTCTTCTTTTCGGTGTGGTGTACGATCAGTTTCTGGATCATGTTGGCAGGTCTCATCTACTCTCAGCCGGGGGATGTGCTTAGAAACCTTTCGGTGTCGGTATTCATGGCATACATGGTGTTCGGGTTCTTTCAGATGCTGACGGTTCTGTTTCATAGCAATAATCTGAAGAGAGATATGCCGTCGTGTATCGTGTTCCCGTTCTACACCTTATATGGTGGGTTCTTTATGCGAGCCGTCAGGACGATGGCTATCATGGACGAGTACCTCAACCGTTCGTCGTATAGAGATGGCTATGTGCCTCAATACTGTCAGATTAAGGCGTACCACTGGAAAAATAAATACTAACATGAAGAGACTTATGCTTATCTTATTCATGATTCTATCTATCCTACCCTTTCAATCTAAAGGAGAACCTATGAGAGCATTATTAGTCGGACAGTTATACAAAATCGTGACAGATTCTGTCAAAACACAAGAGTTTCTGGACTTCGTCAGGAAGTATCAGTTCACCGAACTCACTTTCTATACAGGTGGGCCGCTGGCAACCCGAGTGGTTCCCGGTAAGGAACTCGAGTTCAGCTTGTTGCTAACCAAACTACCTGCTTATGGTGTAACGGATGTCAACATAGCCATTGGTAGTGGCGCGGAGATGGACAGGGTGATGAGCTTTATCAACACCTACCGAGTACGAGTAACCGGGTTCCATCTCGAGTACGAATGGTGGAATAACAAACCGCGCGACTTCGAGAACGCAGCCACTCTGCTCAAGTACATGAGACAGAAGGGCGGACAGGACAGGAAGATCGGTGCCTACATCGGCTGGACCACGCAATCGGATATGAACGGTCTCGTCCCATTAGTCGATCGTCTATTCATTCACGCCTATGTTCCGGATGGTAAGAAGACTTACTCGAAGGTTAAAGGTAGACTCGACCAAATCATGGTAACCCGAAAAGGCGGGCAAACCGCGCCGGTAATCGTAAGTAAGAAGACAGACGTCTATCCGATCTTCAGCGCCGAGTGGTTACCTCCCGAAATCTGTAATCAAGGACCGACGCACCCCGATTTTTATAATCAGATGTGCTTCTTGGGACCGTGGTTGAAAGCCAACGGTGGTCCAGCAGGAGCGGAGACGGCATTCAACCGCGCGGAAGCCGCCGGCAGAACGACGACGGATAACTGGCGCAACTATGCGACTATCCGTGGATTCTTCTACTACGAATACAACCATCTTAAGCAAGCTCTACAATAAACCGTTAGGAGTAGAAATATCATGAAATTCGATTTGGTGAGCGATCTTCATCTCTCCTCTTATTACGATGGAGACTTGAGAGAGCTCAAACCCGCTTCACCGGTGTTGGCTCTATTGGGGGATGTCTGTGAAGTCATTCACTTCAAACGAATAAAGAAGTTCTTCGAATACGTGAGTGCGAACTGGACTTATGTTCTCTATGTACCGGGCAACCACGAGTTCTATGGCAATCACCTCGAGCACACCATACCCGACATGAGAAGGTTTCTTGAGTCTTTCAGGAACATCGTCATCTTGGACAACGATGTGGTCGCAATCGATAACGTTCGTTATATCGGATCTACTCTTTGGAGCGACATGAATCGAGAAGATCCGTTATCCATGTTGGCTTGCGAAGATCTAATCAACGATTATCGTTACATCGCGAAAACCGTTGGTATGGATTACAAGAGAATCGTACCGAAGGATACCGTCCGACTTTATGACAAGAATGTCGATTTCATCAAAGTCATGTTAGAGATATCGGGCGATCCTCTCAACGTGGTTCTTACCCACCACGCCCCGAGTTATCAAAGCGTTTCACCTCGATTTAAAGGAAATGCCGCCAATGGTGCTTTCGTGTCCAATCTGGAAGACTTCATTTTAGATCGTCCGAAGATTCTGGTTTGGGCTCACGGGCACACTCACGCACCAGTCGATTACCAAATCGGCGATTGTAGAGTGGTTGCTAATCCTCTGGGTTATGGTAGAGAGCTGTATAAAAACGATAACGAATACAAACCAGTCACTATCGAGGTTCTGAAATGAATTCAAGGGATTATTACCGTATACTCTATGGATGGGACGTGGAGAACTATCTTACCGATGGCATCAGGTATTGTGCCATCTTTGTCAAACTCACCGAGAGTTTGAATGATAATCTTTTGGTGCAGTATGGAAACGGCACCAAAAGAAGAGTGGCAGGCATGTTCCTGTTCACTGATCTGGACGATGCCGTTGCCTGGGTACACCAAAGGAAACAAGCGGAAATAGATGCTATCGACAGTCAGATTTACCAATTGAATGTGGCGAAAGATAAAATCTACCAAACCTATGCCGGTGTCAACGTAGAAGAAAAAACTATCTTTACAACCTGAAGAGGATTATATCATGTGCGATCAAAAGCCAGCAGTTCGATTCCGTCACCACTTCCTGGCAAGTGGTTCCGTCTTAACCGTATGCACCCGACTCGATTATGAAACACGCAACATCGACGTCGGATGGAGTCTGTTTAATCACGAAGATAGGAGATGGGTCCGTCGTTTCGGTAATCAGATGGCCCGAGAAAGGATGGACGCCTCATCTTTGAAGTTCAGCTTAACCAGTGATGAGCCTATCTTATGCGATTACATCAGCATGAGAGCATTGATGCTGATCTTCGTTGCAGCGAAACGCGAAAGCAACCACTTCCAGGAAGGAACGCCGCAGATCATTCCCAGAACCACGCTGGCGGAAATCCAGTTCGAGATATTCATGATGCTCAATCTTCTGGGCCAGAGAGTCGGCTTGCGTTCGATCTTCGAGGCGTAATCTATGGAAACGTTGATGAATGGTGTGAGTTATCTGTTAGTAAACTGGGTGACGGGTTGGATGGGGTTGCTGCTGTATTGGCTTCCCCTGTCTATCTGTTTCGTGGGTTATACTTTGCGAACCATGGAAAACTACCAAAAGGATCTTATCGAAAGAGATAAGGTTAAGAATACGATTAAGAGGCGCAAGGAGTTGGAAGGTAACCCAGAAGAGTTGGAGAGGTTTAACCGAACGGTACATAGGGATTCGGATCAATATGCGTCTTACTACTCACCCACCGATAAAATCGGTACTCTCATAGGAAGAGCACTGGTTTCGATCATTCCCGTCGCTAATCTTTGGGCTGGAATGTTCGATGTTTCTCCACGCCTTTTCCGTCGTCTAATCGATCGAATCGAAAAGATCTTCGATGCCCCGCTGGTTCCACCGATACCCGGAAAGACCAGCTTCTTCGACGACAAGGAAGATTGACGTCGCATTTTCGTGGAAATATTTTTTCTGAACGGCTTGACTTTTGGCTCCCGGGGTGCTATACTACGCACAAGAAGTAGGAAAACACACCGGAGCCAAAAATGTCCATGAAGCCCAATTTCGCTGGAAACGTCCGCCAAGCCCTGCAAAGTCTGAACTATGAGGTGGACCACCGCATTTTCTCTGAAGCTCGGAAGGGGCACCAGCGAGTTAAGGTGTGGGGATTCAGAGCGGAAGATTTGGCTGAGGTGGAGAATGCCATGCGCGTCCGGTTCGGTGACCGCGTCCTGTCCGTTTACCATGTGGTCGGCTATGCGTCCTGGACGTATCCCACCAGCCTTGTTGTCGAGATTGCTAAGTAAATCGCCTGTCACATTCGAGTGAAAATATTTTTCCTGAACGGCTTGACATTTCGGATTTTGGTGTTATACTATAGGCACACTAAGTAAACGGAGCCAACGATGACCAAGTCCCAAGAAGTCTTAACCCGCTTGTTGTCGGCAGTGGAGTCCAAAACCGAGTACACCGACGGATCGATTTGGGGCGTGGTTTACTTGCCCAATGTCGGTGATAGTCACTCGTTTGCGGGGTGCTTGGCACAACTGAAAAAGTCGGGCGATTATCGCCCGATGTCCGAAGACTTCGGTGAAGTTAGGGTGCGCTGAAATGGCAATTCCCAGAATCAAAAAGAAGATGACCGCGTTCGTCGGTTGCGGTATCGGCGAGAGGCGATTAGGGATTCTTAAAAGCCTTTACGATAAGGATACCGAGATGAAAAAGCTGGTTGAGCTGGGTTATCTTTCTGCCGAAACTGAAGGAAAGCGGGTTTGGCTCGCTCTAACGAGCAAAGGCAAGCAGCACGTCATTCCGAGAGAAAAATACTGGAGCGCATGGTGAAAATCGATACTCGTAAGTATGAGGAACAGCACGGTAATCCTGCGTTGTATTCCAAAGGTATCCGGTGGTTTCTCGTCGATGGCGTGAAAGTGCAAATCTTCGCTCCCTCGTGGAAACAGGCTCAGGACCTGGTCATTCGTTTACATCCAAGTGCAACTTCTATAGAACTTTTACCCTAAAAAAGGAGAGAGCCATGTAACCTCTAATGCAGTCTCATCCACTAATACCATTGTGAGGAGCCCGGCTATGAAGCACAAGCATCCGCGAACTTATCATCTTCCATGGACTGAAGAACTCCATGGTGACGACAAAATCCTCAAATCACTGGAGCCTTTCCTCGACAAGGAGGTGATCGTCACTGAAAAGCGCGATGGCGAAAACACTTCACTCTATCACGATGGTGGCATTCATGCTCGTAGTTTAAGCGGCACTTCTCATGCCTGGCAAGATGTAATCAAAGCGATGTGGGCCGAGAAGTGCCGCGATTTACCCGAAGGATGGAGGGTTGTAGGTGAGAACCTCTATGCCCAGCACTCCATTCGTTACGAGAACCTGAAGCGATGGATAGAAGTATTCGCCATCTTCGATGAACAGAACACCGCGTTGAGTTGGGACGAAACTACCGAATGGTGCGATTTGCTCGGTCTTATCCATGTACCTGTCTTATGGCGTGGAACTTGGGATGAAGATCAGATCCGCTATAAGGGTTACCAACTGAATCGCGAAACCCAAGAAGGCTATGTGGTACGAGTGACCGATCCGATTCGATACAGCGATTGGTCCACCCATGTTGCCAAATGGGTTAGAAAGGGTCATGTCCAGACCAAAGAACATTGGACGAAATCTTGGATTCCAAATCAACTTGAGAAATGCTAATGAACATCAAAGAAAGCGTCGTTGAAGAATTGACTCGGTTAAACCGCATGAATGGCCGCATTCCGTTCACTCATCATCACGATTATGTGAGGCTGAATGCCGACCAAGCCAGGTTTATGAGCCGCTCCGAAGTAGCAGAGCTCGAAGCCAGCGAAGACGAACTCTATGCTTGTGCTTTTCTCCAAGCCGTAGAGTCGTTGACCACCGAGCAGAAAATCTGTTCGGATATCTCCAAAGCACTCTACTACACCTGCTTGCAGATTGCCGTAAAGCATGTGACAGACTTAGACGCCTTCTTGAAAAAGGAGTATGAATGATGAAGCAGTGTATTATGACAGTGGGTGTGAGTGCGTCGGGTAAGACCACCTGGGCTAATGAGATGGTGGAAGCCTTCCGAAAGGCGGGTGAAAGGTGGGTTAACCTGAATCGAGATGAAATTCGAGGCGAGGTCTCCTATAGGATGACGGGAGACGTAAAGTTCGAGTGGCACAAGTGGAACAGGAAGTGGGAGAAGATCGTAACTGCGGAATGGAAAGATGCTATCGAACGAATCATTGATACTCCCGATATTTTGGGTGTGGTCATTTCCGACACCAACCTCAACCCCAAGACTCGCAATTTCATCTCCAATGTCTTCGGTGCTGCAGGATGGCAAGTGAAGTCGCAGTTCTTCAACATCTCGTATGAGGAGGCGGTCAAGCGCGATCTTCAACGCGAAAACCCGGTCGGCTCGTCGGTGATTGCCGAACAGATCGAAAAATACTGGAATCAGTTCGGGGAAAGGTATGTACCAGACCCCGAACTGACTAAGGCGGTCATCGTAGACATCGACGGTACGCTCGCGCATCACCACGGGGTTCGCAACATCTTCGAGTGGGATAAGGTGGACCTGGATAAGCCAGACCCTTTGGTGGTCGAAGTCGTCAGAGGATTGAAAGCCCAGGGCACTCATATCGTAATCACGAGCGGTCGCGACGACATCTGTAAGAAGAAGACTTGGGAATGGCTGTATCAGAATCTCGGATTCGAACCTTCGGCACTTTATATGCGTGTCACCGGCGATACTCGAAAGGACTGTATCGTAAAGAGGGAGATCCTCTTCCGAGATATCGCTCCTAAGTACAATGTCATCGGGGCTATCGATGACCGTCCTCAGGTAGTTAGACTTTGGCACTCGCTCGGTATTCGTGTGCTGGCTTGCGGATTGCAGCACAAAGAATTCTGAGTATCGTGGCGGGTGTGGTCTAATGATAAGGCATATAGGCTTCCGACCCATAAGATGAGGGTTTGATTCCCTTCACCCGCTCCATTTTATCAAATCAGTAGGAGGTAACACAATGGGTAACAAGCAGTATTCTTTTGGAAAAACGAATCAAGGTGATGTTGTGGTTCGTAATAAGGCTCAACTGGACGACGGCAGTATCGTCGAATACGATAGCTGCTGCTTGGCGGGAGGCGATCCCGGGTTTAGTCCTGAAGCGCATACCAAATACCTCGGTCGTGGCACCATATACGAAGTGCGCGGTGCTCGCCAATACGAGACCTTCGGGAGTCGAGTCGAATACCTCGATTTCTGGAGGGTGTATAAGTGAAATGAATACCATCATTGATGTCCGTGTAGGAATGAACCTCGATAGTAAGATGAGACCGGTAGTTTATTGCCTTTTCGATAGCATCGAAACGAGCAACCTGATCTTCGACATCGCAGGTTCTCCAACTCGACAAAAGGAAGAGAAAGACGTTCTTCTAAATACCATGGACATCAGTGGTTTTAACTTGCTCGCCATCTCCAACGATTTAGTCGTGTGGTATTACTACTCGGGAGTGAACAAGCACGGCTCCTGCCGTAACATCACGCTCAAGATCAGAAAGGAAAACGAAGTCGTCGAGCAGTTCTTCGAAGGGTTGTGGTTGAACAACGCCGAAGCGATCAATCATTGGTTCCCGAAGACTCTGGTGATGTCTATAGTAGCCACGGATCAAGAAGAAGAGTTTCTCGCTCTTACCGGTAAGTCTATGGGGGCGATAGCGAGTTCGGTTGTCGCTAAACTCGACGGACAGGGCTGGAAAGCCGGATTAGTCCATGATGAAGATGGCTACAATGATGTTCAGCCTCTTTTGCCCGACGGTACGGCTAAAAATAGTAAAGCTAAAGTTTTAAGAATTCTAAATAATGTCCTGGTGGCAGAGTGACTATGCCGACGGCTGCAACCCGTCTCAGGGGAGTTAAAATCTCTCCCAGGACTCCAAATTAAGGCAGATACGATGAAGACACCTGATACCAAAACTCGAGTGCAGCGATGCCGCCATTGTAAAACCGAATTGGTTGAAGTAGGTTTCGAGCGCAGGCTAATCACTCGAGGCAAAGATAAGGGTCTATCGATTGTTCGCAACCTACTCGGCTGTCCGAATAAGGAGTGTCAGAAAGATGTATGAGTGCGAATGCGGTAACACGATTTCTCCGGAGCGGTATCGACTCGGTTTCGATGTCTGCTTGGAGTGCGGTGAGAAGGCTGCGATACGACAACGAGAGAGCTGGACAGTCGTGCCTCTGCACAAGAGTTCGTATACGCTCATCACTGATCCTCACGAGTTGAGGGGATTGAATAAGTACGCTAATTAGATTGGGAGACGACAAATGCTATATCTAAACTACGATACCCGAATGTGTATTTCAACATTCGAGGTATCAAACGATGGCAAGAACTTACAGACGCAAGAAGGCATCTTCTCCTTTCCCTAAATACTGGGGCGAATTGACCGAGGGTCTTCGAGATTGGTACAGGGAGCGCAATCCCGGGCTGACCGATGAAGAGATCGTTAGAAGTAAGTGCGTCGAGTATCATGCAGACAATCACCCAGGTCAATGGAATCCTCCCTCCGGTTTCGGGAAAGCGTTAAACAAGAAAGTGAAAAGAGACAATCGATTGAATCTCATTCGTTGTCTTCGTAACGATGAGGAGTTCATCGAGATTCCTGTGAAGAGAGATTCCGGACACGATTATTTCTAATGGGGGTGCTTTGATGGCTAAATTTTTTGCTCAGGGAAGACTCGGAACAGAACTTTTCAACTTACCGTTGTACGCTCTTGAGATGCTCGTGAACCATTCTCCGGATGGTGACCCTTGGTTGCGTGGAGAAACTTTAGATGTTATCATAAAAAGGATAGCATTTTTATCTGGTAGAGACCACGCCGAAGTTAAAGAAGACGTGCTGCACACCTTAAAGAAAAAGCACGAACGAGCAATAGCACCGATTAAATCGATCACTATCGAGGCTAACCTGATTACTTCAGATAATGAATGCGGTGGTTTCGGCGGCACTCTTATCTGTAGATACTTGGAAACAGACGAGTTTGAATGGTAAACAAAGTGACAATGATGGAAAGAAACCAAATCTGTTTGCGATGTATTAGATGGGAGGGGCGTTGCAAGCAGCCTCCCATGTGGAGAGCGAGGTGTTCGCAGATTGGTATGATCACCGAGCAGACCGCTTACTGCATCTTTTGGGTTGAAGCTAACCCACCACCTATTTCAGTCCCGTCTGGCGGATTCCAGCCACGAGTCTTCTAAACTTGTAGGGAGAGGTTCGACTCCTCTACGGGGCGCCAATCAAAACCCCGGTAACTCAGAGGTCAGAGTGCGCCTCTCCTAAGGGCGCGGTCACTGGTTCGAATCCAGTTCGGGGTGCCATTTAGATCTTTATAAATAGAGGAAATTACAGTGAAAACAAAGGTTAGGTTTGGTAGTCTCGAATTAGGACAGTCGTTCGAATGGAGCGGTAAATCATTGGTTAAGGATGGCGATAGAACCGCCAAATCAATCACTCCTAAACTCGACTTCGTCTTTTCTCCAAAAGACATGGTGACTATAACCGAGCCCGACATCCCTGAAGATGATGACGATATGCTGCATAATGGATTCGGTTGTATTTCAGGTGGGGCGGCTTCAGACCCCCAAGACTTATATGACGCCTATGTATACGATGCCTATGTATACCAGAACGTCAAAAGAGATAGCATTCAAGATCGATGCAACTAACCTTGCGAGGTGATAACGTGAAAGATCATGATGATGTTTATGAGTTGATTGCCACCACTTCGGCTGTTTTAAGGCAGTCGGTAAGGAAATTGGGTCCGGGTGTCAAACACCCTAAACCGGTTGCCGAGATAACCGAAGCCCTTAAAGAAGCTCACGATTGCAGTGGCACCATCCAGGTGATGAAAGAGTTTATTCGAGTCAATGGACGCTGAATTCGTCGAAAGCGATGCCAGTCCGATCAAAGTGACGGGGTTGATTCCGCCTCTGAAAGATAAACTACATGCACAAAAGAAGAAGATTCAAACCATTCTTTCCAAACCCAAATCCGAAAGGAATCGTAGCAGACTGAAGACTCTTTTGAAGGAGTCTCGCAATCTCAGAAAAATTCTGAAAGCCCATACCAAACAGGGTATCGAAGTTTGCTGTCCTAATTGCAATCATACATTCAAAGTTCAAAACCAATGAGGTTAAAAGCACATGGGTACCCGAGTCGACACCCAAAAGGTAATTTTGTGGGATAATGACCAATGCCGTGTGGTTACGAAGACCGAAGTAATCGTCAGAATGGTAACCAACAAAGGCACGGTAATGGTGGAAGAAGGTCCGCTTTACTGCGTCGATGGCAAGGAAGTTTACGAGGCAACCAGGCTTCTATACGATAGGCTAATCGCTTCGCTCCCCGGCATCTCACGCAACGACAGGCACGAATTTCGCGAAGACATCGTCGCCGGCGGCATGTAACATCTTCGCGAAAATATTTTTCCTGAAAGGCTTGACATCCGGCTCCTGGTCTGCTATACTAAGCACATCAAGTAAGCCAAACCAACTGGAGACCGAAGATGACCGAAATGACCACCCAACTCCTGAACATCGTTGAAGACCTCCGCGGCAAAATCGAAATGCCCGAGATCACCGATGCTTACCTCCGCACCGTTTGGGTGATGGGACGCAACGCGGGTGCTTCCAAGGTCCGCACGCACGTTCGGCACAACATGGGCGAAAAACTGCCCTACCTGAAGCAGGCGCCCAAGGCGCTGCGTCAGCAGCTCGGACAGACCGGTGCCGATGTCTGGTTGAACGGCTACAATGCGGCGGTCGAGTATGTGGAGCGCCAGGTGAATGTGCTGGTGTTCTACGCGACCCAGGGCCAGGCGCTGGTTGCTCGGTTCAGCAAGTAAGTGATTCGGACAGCAGGATAACAGACCACGTCCTTACATCCTGCTGTCCACTTTTAACTGATGTCATTAGAGGTGAAGAGATGATCGATGTCAATGCTTACCGTAACACCATGAAGGTTCCTCGGCGCGAAGACTACACCGAAGTGGTAATTGCCACATCGAGTAAGGGCGAGCGGAAGGAAGTCAAATTCTTCAACCAGCAAGAGTACAACAAAGCCCGCGATCTCTATTTTGCCGAAAACACTCGCCTCTGGAATCTTTTCGTTGATGATTTGAAAGAGGAGTTGGGTATTACCGATAACCCGAAAGCCGGTTTGTTGATTTCGAAGGCGATCGACAATTCTTCAGGTGATTATCAATCGGTAATCGATTGGTGCTCGGAAATGGTCGATTTGATCAGTTGAATTGCTGGGTGGTGTGATGATCTGGGATAGTCATACCACCCTCTGCCCCCGAGCCGGGCACCCTCGTAAACCCGAAGGCGAGGTAAAAGCGAGCAAGATGAGGCAGTTCTGCGGAACTAAGCTGGCTTCTTGAACTCGCTCGAGGACGGGATAACAGGTAAGTAAGGTTCACCCGAACACTAACCCGATCCTGACTAATCTGAGGCGTGTATAGATTGCGGTCGATACGGAAAGGCGACGCGGGAATCGTAACCCGCATTTATCGAACAACCGGGCCTTTAGCTCAAAGGTAGAGCAGGGGACTCATAATCCTCAGGTTTCAGGTTCGAGCCCTGGAAGGCCCACCACTCACTGTAAACTGGATGTGAAAACTTTTTTCCTGAAAGGCTTGACTTTTTCGATGATCCTGTTATACTAAGCACACTAAATAAACCGGAGCGGAAAATGAACCAGAAGCAGGCGTTGACAATCATTGCTCAACTCGGTGGAAACGGTTTCAAAGTGATGACGGGAGCGAAAAACTTTGTCTATGGGTCGGGTGCGTTGACCTTCAAGATCGGTCGGAACTGTCACAACATCAATGGAGTATGTATCCACCTCGAGCCCACGGATGTTTACACGGTTGAATTTTTAAGGGTGAGCAAGAAGGGCATAACCGTTGTTTCCAAACACGAAGACGTCTACTGTCACGACTTGCAGAATCTATTCGAGAAGCAGACAGGAATGTATACGTCACTTTATTAAGAACCTCGGGTCGGCTGGTGTGGACGGCAGCCTCTCAAGCTGCTAAGCGGGGATCGTAACCCCGGAGGTTCACCAAACATAGAACCTATATGCTAATGGTTAGGCAAGCGGACTTTCACTCCGTTGATCCGGGTTCGAGCCCCGGTAGGTTCGCCAAACTATTCCGCCTTAGCTCAATGGTAGAGTCCCTGACTGTTAATCAGGTGGTTGCTGGTTCGAGTCCAGCAGGCGGAGCCAAATTCTAATGAGGTGAAGAGATGAAGCAGGTTACTTTGGATGTGGATGCCATCACGGTACTCCAAGTTAAAGACTGGACCGACGAGATTTTTATTCACTTCAAAGGTCCTTCTCCCCATCCGAAATGGACTAATCGTCCGCCGATTTTGAGTATGAAGGTGACCGAAGGTACGGGCGTCGAGTATGTCCGAGAGGTCTTCGGAATTGAGCCCCAAGTTATCAACCGGGCGAAATGAGGAGTTGATTAAAAGTAAATTCATTGGGTGTCTAGTCCCGTAACGGTATCGGGGGCGGACTGTAAATCCGTTGGCTCGTCCCTTCGAGGTTCAAATCCTCGGGCACCCACCAAATTCAAGGTCTGTTAGCATAGTCCGGCTTAATGCGCTGCCCTGTCAAGGCAGAGATCACGGGTTCGAATCCCGTACAGACCGCCAAATTCGAGTATGAGTAACTCAAATGATTACAGTAACCGGAATCGTCCTGGCACGATTAGTCGAACAGATGGGATGGCAGATGGCTATCGAGACTATGCGACATCACAATCACCCATCACGCATTTGGGAGTGGACTCCAAATCTGCAAATGTTTGAATACACGGCTGCAATCAGATTTCTGCAAGAACGCACGGGCTGTTAGCTCAATTGGTAGAGCAGGGGACTCTTAATCCCAAGGTTATAGGTTCGATTCCTATACGGCCCACCAAATACCATAGAAGCCCCCAGGTTAGGGACTTGGGTTCGGAGTCGCGACCGGATTTGAGTAGGGGTTCGAATCCCCGGCTTCGCTCTTAAACACCATTCTTCCGATAGGAGAATTCGATGCTTAGATTACTTTACATGCTGCTAGCAGCCATTGCCGATCGGAAACTATAACGAAGCATACTGGAATGCGGTTGACGAAAGTCGCTTTTCACTGTCTCATCTAACCATGATGATTGTGTCCGAAAGCATTGAAGATTAGAATACTGGGTGCCTAGTTCAACGGTAGAACATAGCCCTTTTAAGGCTTCGATCAGGGTTCGATTCCCTGGGCACCTACCATAAATAACCAACATCTCAGTGGTCTAGCGGTACGATGCCGGTCTCCAAAACCGTGCGACGAGGGTTCGAATCCTTCCTGGGATGCCAAATGAAATGCGGGATTGGCATATTGGTTGTGCTCCAGCCTTCCAAGCTGGCTAAAGGAGTTCGATTCTCCTATCCCGCTCCAATTAAGCAGGGTGAGCTAGTCTGGTGATTCAGCGCGAGCCTGAAGAGCTTGAGAACCTGGTTCGATTCCAGGACCCTGCACCAAGTTTCAACAACGTGAGGAACGATATTATGCCTGATTGCGAAGTGGTACGTTCGACGAAAGTGGTACTGGATACCAGAATGAAATGGAACCTGAAACTGGATTTTAATGGCCAGAGTGCATTCGATCCAATCGACTTGGAAGAGATGATTATCGCTGGAGCCGATATCAGTCGATGCAAGAACTACGGAGAATATGAAGACGCCATCGTGGTGGTTTTCGAGTTAAAGAGAAAAAACTAAAAATGAAAAAGCTTCTAATAGGTCTGACAGGAAGAACCGGCTCCAACGAAATCGCCGGCTGCGGCAAGGACACGGTCGCCGACATCATATGCAGGTATCTCGCTCTTCAGAGCTATGGGTTTGCCGACCCTATCTACGACATGGTGAAAGCCGGCTTCGGGATAGATGGCAAGTCTAAAGAATGGCAGGATAGAGGAAGGAAGTCCGCGCCGATCAACTGGCTCAGCGACGAGAAGGATGTATCGCTTAGATACCTTCTCGAGACTCTGGGAACTGAATGGGGACGCGAGCTGGTGTGCTCGGATCTATGGGCTCGAATTGCAGAGAAGCGCTTTCACGAATGCGAAGGCGGTATGGTGATACGAGATGTCAGATTTCCGAATGAGATGGACTGGCTCGATCGATTGGGCGGTACTTTGATTCACATCATCAGACCCAACCATTTCAACCCGGAAGCCAATCCGGATCATGCTTCCAACCAGCCTCTTCCGATCAGAGACTTCGATAAGACGATTATGAATGATTGCGATTTGAGTGATTTGAAGGATCGAGTTCTCAGATGCTTGGGTGAAATTTTATAATTGCCGCCATAGCTCAGATGGTAGAGCAGCTCACTTGTAATGAGAAGGTCGGGGGTTCGATTCCTCCTAGCGGCACCAATCCAAAGGATTCGCATTTATGTTAAATGAAAAAGATTTGAAGATCGGTGGCAAGTATCTTTACTGGTCACCGTCGAAGATGCAATTCGATAGGGTGACCTATGTGAAGAAGAGACCGAACCCCAGCCATCCGAGCGAAGAGGTATTCGTCTTTCGACTAGACATCTCACTGAATGAGATTTGGGCAGAGAACCTCATCAACATCGCGGTAGATGACGGCTGGTATGAAAAGTTTGCAAGGATGACGGATGATGACGAGTCTAATTGATCTTTGGTATGATTTCAAGTACCATGTTATCGATAGATTCTTCGGTTTCCTAGGTTACGAGCCTATCGTCGAAGAGCCTAACTCCGATGGTTTGGTGCTCTTCGATGAGAAGAACCCGAAGTGGGTCACGATTGAAAAGATCGTCGTACCCACCGAGTTCGATAAGGAACAGCTGATCCGTGCATTCAAATATCTACACGACAATCGTACGATAGATACCGATTTGCTGGCAGTGAACACGGTTGTTCACATGTACCAGAATCCCGGACTCATCGTCGTAGATAACCAGCATCGAACATAAATACTATTCTAATATGGGGCTTTAGCTCATCTGGGAGAGCGCCTGCTTTGCACGCAGGAGGCGGTCGGTTCGAGTCCGACAAGCTCCACCAAATACCTGTAATGCGCTATAAAACACGCATTAACCTAAATAATGCTCCCTTTATAACGCATCGATATGTCGACTAACGATGCGCCAAGGTGGAATGGGTTGGGCAATGGTGCGCGAAGAGCACAATGATACATCGACCAACCAAGGGGACATTTTTATGCCTGGAGCCATATCGCCATTAGAGCGTTTGATTATCTTAACAGCCAGAAAGTATTTGGTTGCGAATGCCAAAACTGCGGAAGAAGAGATGGAGCCCGGTAAGCTACCCTTCACGGCTCAAGATGCTCTGGTTGCAGAGGCTAATCCCTGGTGCGACCATTGGCTTTATGGTAAGATTTACAATGACCACAGAGCAGTAAACAAGACACCACCGGCGCAGTCAGATTTTCAAAAGGCTTTGCTGAGTTTGATAAAGAAGAAGTATCTGAAGGCAGCTTGGTCAGATCGCTATATCTTGATTGTAGAGGCAACCCGTTTCATAAAATGATCGTCTCAACCATGTCAGGAGGTGCTTATGTTCCGTTTCAATGGTTTCGATATCACTATCATGAAGGATTGCGTGTTGGCTACCCAAGGAATGGCTCGTTTCACTTTCCCCAATTTGGAGGCGGCTATGTCTGCTTTGGGGCAATAATTTGAGGACAGAACATTATGAATGAAGGTGTGCATACATCAAAGCTGGGCACTAATACACGAGAGGGGTTTATCTATCATCGAAAAACCACGAGTGGCGCCCGTCTTCCCGTGAAGATAGATTTCAACTCCGAGAGAATCGAGGACACCTATTTTCCGTTAAGAAGGAATGGTAGGCTGGTATTCGCTCTTCCGGACGGGGGTGAAATTCTGGAACCCGAAAAACGTTAGAATGTAACATTCGAGCGAAAATATTTTTTCGGAAGACCCTTGACATTTCGCTCGAATGTGCTATCATAGGAAGAACAGAAAAGGAGACCGATATGTCCAGAACTCGTCACGCTTTGCCTTCTCATTCGCTTCACCGTATGAAGGTGCAGAATCGCCGTAAGATGGAAGAAGCCGTACTCGATGAGTTGGAGGAGAACGAGATTTCTTCCAATCAGGTTCGCCACATCAATCGCCTGTCGGCTTTCTGGTCCATCATTCCCGAGCCTTGGGATGACAAGCCGAACGCTGCCTGGGGCGAGTACCATAATAAGAACTATTGGACGGTATGGCGCGAAGCTGCCAACAACCCTCATTGGACGAAGTAGATCGCGGGGTCGTTAGCTCAGATGGTAGAGCGCTTCCGTGACATGGAAGAGGTAGTTGGTTCAATCCCAACACGACCCACCAGAAAATCAAAGAAACGCGGGTGTCGCATAGTGGCTATTGCGTCTGCTTGCCATGCAGAATCTCAGGGGTTCGAATCCCCTCACCCGCTCCAATGCCCTGATAGCTCAGTTGGTAGAGCGCATCCTTGGTAAGGATGAGGTCGCAGGTTCGACTCCTGCTCTGGGCACCATACATATCACGCAATCATGAGGAGTCGATGAATGGCTAAGGTGAAGACGCTAACTGCGAATGTGAAGAAGGAGCGCGTTCCTAAGAAGACCAGTGATGGTGCCAGCAAGAACACTCGTTACAAGTCGAAGAATGACAAGCGTAACAAGAAGCCATATCGAGGGCAGGGTCGATGAGTACCGAATCCGATAGAACCGAGCTTAATCGAGCTGTACTCATCCTTCAACTCGCAGTGAGTCTCTTGGAAGCTACCGATCTCAATGATGAGGATGCGTCGTTGCTCGCAGAATTAGCCGAGCATTCTGTCGTCCAAATGGCATTGGGTAGGAAGTTGAAAACCAAGCCACCCGTTCTCTCGGACACCGAGGGCTTCTATAATGCGATCTCGGATGAGAAGTTAAAGCCTGTCAAACCCATTGATCCCAATCTTTTCTATTCCAACTATCCTCGAACGGAAGCGGATATGGACACTCGCTGCTTTCAACCCAACGGAGATTGATTGCCCTCGAAGCATTGATGGTGATGCGGCGGTTTCGTAAGCCGCAGAACTTGGTTCAAGTCCAAGTGAGGGCTCCACTAAGGAGACTGATATGAAAGAGTTGCATTTGACTAAAAAGGATTTCAAGCTGGAATGGTTCTCCGGAACTGGTGCTGGCGGGCAGTATCGCAACAAGCACCAGAACTGCTGCCGTATTACCCACATCGAAAGCGGGTTGATGTGTACGGGGCAATCACAACGAGACCGACTTTAGCAACCAGCGAGAAGCGTTCACGAATCTCGCAAAGAAGCTGATCGCGCTCTACTGCACCGAAGTCGAAGAGAGACGCGGATCGACTGAAGTGGTCAGAACGTATCACTTCGAAAGGAACGTAGCCACAGACGGAAGAATCTCGATGCCTGTGGAGACTGCGATGGATGGTAACATCGATCCGTTTATCGTAAACGCGCTCCAGTTCGGTAGAGAACAGCGTAACACGGGAAGATCATAAGCCGCTCTAGCTCATTTGGTTTAGAGCACTCGACCGATAATCGAGAGGTGCCTGGTTCGAATCCAGGGAGCGGCACCAATCAAAACGACGCAAAGCCTACGCTCTGATAAAGCGTAAATTTGGGTTTGAATCCCAACAACCCGGGTGTCGGCTAAAAACCGGTTTGAATCCGGCGTCGTTCATAAATAGACGTTCGCACCAGTTTCTTACAGTTGAGGGGCTGGGTTTTCTTACAACTGCTCGTAACCGTATTCCAAAACTCCTGTAACGGTTAGAGTAAAGAAAAGGAGTAGCTTATGATATTCTACTTGTCTATGGTGTCTGCTCCTTTCGATAGGAGGCAGCACTATGATACTACACGCAGCCCTTCTTTGTCTGGCACTCAATGTTCATTTTGAAGCACGTGGTGAGCCAGTTGAAGGTCAACTTGCCGTTGCTCATGTTACCATTAACAGAGCTAAAGAAAATCAAACAGATATTTGTCACGAAGTTTTTAAGAAAGGCCAATTCTCTTGGACACGACATCGCTATTCTATTCCGAAAGGTCCGGCTTGGGAAAAGTCGAAGAAGATAGCTGAGTTATCTCTGAAATCCGCGGACAGTATAAAAGGAGCCACCTTCTTCTTCAATCCGAAGAAGTGCCATCCCGACGCTCTGGTAAGGCATAAGAAGAAGGTGAGGAATATACGGAAACCATGTTTTCTATGCGAATAAATAATAGAGATAATAACACCATAACCACAGGAGAATACGATGTTACAAGAAGAGACTTATTTTATAGCTGAATCGTTTCTTAACGAAACCACGCATGTTTCGTTTCATAGAAGACCGCCTTCGGAGATGGTTCACGTTCACACCGCGGTTCTCAAAACCAATGGTCATACCATTCTCCATCATGGATCGAATGGAATAGGATCTCATGTCATACATCACTTGACACCTTCTAATAAGGTAAGAACCACCACCATTTCTGTTGATTCAAGCAAAAGAAAAGGCATCACAACGAAGATGGTCGATAAGCCGGCGCATCCAGAAGATGTGAAGATATACGGTCCACGCAAATGAGATCAAAACCATGTTCAAATATGTTGATATACTTTGTGGAGTAGCTGTCCCCTTCGATATCGAGAAGAGAGGGCTTTACATGATTTATTATGGTATCTACATAAAGAGTGTCTTTATTGGTGTTAGTCGTCTGATAGAGAAGAACCAGATGAGGTTCAAACCTAAACCGTTAAAACCGTCGTATTCATCATGAATGGAGAGTCTACCACATTGGCGAATGGCGCAGCCTTGAAAGCTGTTTGACCCCGAAAAGGGTTTGAAGGTTCGACTCCTTCACTCTCCGCCACTATCCTATCGAGGAGGATGCTATGAGCAAGCAAGCCGAAACCCGGAACTGATGAGAAAGACAAGCAATTGAAAGAGGAGATCCAGCGTCTTCAAGAACAGATCAGACAGCAACAGGCTTATGCGAATCATTTGAAATGGAAGGAATCGTCTTCAATTTGATAATCGTCGTCTTAACATTCATCAAGTTGATGTCTGCCGCTGCGGTTATTTCATTCTTCTTGTATCTAATTTATACGGTGTTTAAAAAATTCTGGAGAGTTGGGTGAGAGGCTTAAACCAGCGGTTTGCTAAACCGTCGAGCCAGGTAACTGGCTCCGTGGGTTCGAATCCCACATTCTCCGCCAGATGTTAATCAATGAGAGAGGTGATAGTTATGACTCTGAAAGGTTTGGTTTTAGGGGCTGCATTGGTATTCGTGGTTATCCCGGCAGCCTGTAGCATCGGTTATTATCTTACCACGCAAGAAACATTCGAAGCCACCATCAATCAAGTCAACAGAAGTTCGTCCGGTGGCACCGAAGTCCTCCTCGCCGAAGACCCCTTCGAATGGGGCGTCATCCGAAACGAAGATAATCTCTTCATCCTCAAAATGAACAGTGGCGTATTGAGCGGCAAGCTCGTCTCCGGCGCCAAATGCACCCTCACCACTTATGGCTGGCGCAACACCTGGTTCAGCTGGAAGCCTAACCTCGTTCGAATTGAAAAGTGCGTCAAGGCTTGACAAGCACGCCATTACCTGCTATAATAGCACTTTAAAAGGTGATATCCATGAGTTTAACCTCTACCGAAATCTTAAAAATTACCGACTCCTATGATCTTTTTGGCTCGCTTTCCGAAGCCGATGCCAAGGAGAAGCATCGTCGTCTTTCGAAAGAATGGCATACCGATAGGAATCATAGCTCGGACGCCAGTAAGGTAATGACCCACATCAACGCTCTATACGATAAATGGGTAGGCGGTGAGTATGGAAAGGTTCTAAAGATTGAAGAGAACAACGGCGCCAAGAGAACATTCCACTTCAGATATCAGAAGTCGAGACCGACCGATGTCGGAGAGATGTATATCGGTAAGAAGATGGTGGCGTTCAGAGTGTCCGAAGATAACATGGACCTGTTTCGCTCTGCAGTGAAGGCTATTCAGAGCATTCGCTTTCCCTCCAAGATGCTCGAAGCCAACTTCAATCGTCTGACACCTAAAGAACTAAAGGCGTATGAAACCAATGACGGTGGTGTCTTTACCGTCTATAAAGGCTCCGATCAAATCGACCTCGCGGACATACTCGAGGCGAAAGTGGAAGTGGAGCCGGGGCATTTGACTTGGATTCTCGAAGGAGTTTATAACTTCGTTCTTCTGATGCACCAGGTGCAGAACAAGATGTTCGGTGGATTAGAACCGGACTCGGTCTTCATCAATCCCAAGTTCCGAACCGTGCATGTCTTGGGCGGTTGGTGGTTCACCGAAACACTCAACGGTACTCTCAAAGCTCTTCCCAACTGGATCATTCCGATACTGCCTAACAGTATCATCAAGGCTAAGAAAGCCGCACCGGCTATCGACCAGATCGCTATCAAGACACTTGGAATCCGACTCCTGGGCGACGAGACGATGGTCGGCTCCAAGCTATTGAAGATGGGAAAGAAGTACCAACCGCTGATCACTTTTCTCCGATCACCTCATTCGGAGAGCACTATCAAGGAGTATGGTGAATGGAGTAAGATCGTAAAGGATCTACCGAGGTTAGATTTACCAATCACATTCAATGACATCTACCGATAGGGGTAAAAACGATGGGTTATTCGACATGGTCTACACGAGATTGGACGTCGTATTCTGCTACGACAGCAACCAAAAGCACGGCAGAGATCTTCACCAAAAGCACTATCGATACCGATCTCAATCCGTATAAGGTGCTGGTGAGAGAGAGCCGCGATTCGGACTTCAACCCTAATAGCACACCGATCATCGTCGGTTGCGATGTAACGGGGTCTATGGGTATGATTGCCGATCATCTGGTCCGCAAGGGCATCGGTACCTTCTTCGAAGAGCTGTTAAACCGCAAGCCGATTACCGACCCGCATATGATGGTTATGGGCATCGGCGACGCCGCTTACGATTCATCTCCATTGCAGGTCAGTCAGTTCGAAGCCGACTTGACTATCGCCAAATGGCTCGAAAAGCTCTATATCGAGCATGGCGGCGGTGGCAATCGATACGAATCTTACGATCTACCATACTACTTCGCGGCGAATCATACTTCGATCGATTCCTGGGAGAAGCGATTCAAGAAGGGCTATATCTTCACCATCGGTGATGAGGAAGCGCCGCCCAAGACGTTCGCCAAGCAGGTGGAGAAGTTCATCGGCGACGAGATGACGCAGGATATGCCTTTCGCGGATACGCTGGCTCAAGCGCAAAAGATGTATCACTGCTATCACATCATAATCGCTCAAGGTAGTCACGCTCGCTCGTATCCCGATCAAGTGAAATCCTCGTGGCGCGCGGTTATGGGACAGAACGCCATCTGGTTGGAAGACTATAACAACCTGAGCGAAGTGATCGTCAGCACCATTCAGCTAAACGAGGGCGCCGATAAAGCCGAAGTGCTGAAGAGCTGGAGTGGTGCAACGGGTATGGTTGTATCGAGAGCCCTGGACGGTGTCGGTACCGGCGAGATGACCATTCATCCAACCGTTACCACCGGGCGTGGTGTAAAGAGAATCTAACACAGGAGAAGATAATCTATGATGAGAGCTTATAACGTTTTTTGGTGGAACAAGAAAGATGGGAAGGAATCCGTCGATCTGAATGCGTTAATCGTAACCGATTCTGTCGATAAGGTCTTCGATATCTTCAGACAGAACTTCCCCGACAACGATGTCGAGCTGATCTCCAACATCGAGCTCATGACTGCCACCGTGGTCATCGGTTAAGCAGCGAAGATCTCCTTACGGCGTATAAATACATATTAAAAGACGCCGTAAGGAGACCAATAATGTCATCACCTCACAACACACTGAATCCTTATTTTGATTTCTATCATCAGACGAACGAGCAGAACTTTTATGCCGATTTCATCGATGAAGAGATCCGAATAGCTGGAACCGAATGTCTTTTCATTCCTAAAACCTATGAATCTGTCGATAAGATTTTAGGTGAGCCCTATAAGACTCTTTATGATCGTTATTACCCGATAGCGTGTCGTTTGACCACACCCGAAGGATATGGAGGTGACGGCGACATGATGACGCAGTTTGGTTTACGATTCATGAATACCAGCGAATGGGTTATCAGCAAGAGGATGTTCAGAGACCTCAAAATACCCGATAGGCTGGTTAGACCGCTGGAAGGCGATTTACTGATGGTGGGACCGTCGGGATCGGCTGGACCGGAAACTCATATCGATCCGCAATTCACTTACAGCCTGATGGAGATCACCTATGTCAAGCACGAAGTTCCTAACTGGCCCTTAGGTCGATACTTCGTCTTTCAAGTGATGTGCCAACTCTTTGTGGCTTCCTATGAGAAGTTCGAAACCAAATCTAACGATGTCGATGTTCAAAACTTTCAGAACAGCAATGAGTCTAATTTGCAGATTGCTGCCAATCAAGATATCGAGAGCGTCAAGCCTCAACTGTTAGATTTTTCAGAGAAGAATCCGTTTGGTAACTTATAAGGAAATCACATGAGACCATCATTTTTCTATTATCAAACCGTTAAAAACGTGATTGCCGCCTTCGGTACGATCTTCTCCGATGTTATCTATGTCAACGATTACGGACAAGAGGTACTGGTTCCCTTGCACTACGCACCCAGAGAGAAGTTCGTAGAATTCATACAAGTCAAACCCGACTACGATAACGCCCTGGACACGGATACCACTCTTCCAAGATTTGGGTTCGAACTGATTTCTGTCGATTTCGATTCCACGCGAATGCTAAATCCTATGAGCCGAATGACGCATAGGACGGATTCGGAATCTCGCTACATGTTTAACAGAGTGCCCTACAATTTTGCCTTCAACTTGTATCTTGCCGCTCGCAAGTTCGAAGATAGTTTAAAGATAGTCGAGCAGATCGTACCTTTCTTTACTCCTGACCTGAACATAACCATCAGAGATAAAGAAGACTTCGACATATCGACAGATATCCCGGTTGTACTGAATAACACCAGCTTCGTGATAGATTACCAAGGCTCCTTTGAAACACGAAGAACCATCCAATGGGACTTTTCCTTTACCGCGAAGGGCTACCTATACAGCAACGTGAGAGAGCAGACGCGCATCAAGGAAACCATCATCAAGATGACTAACCAGGATTTCAATAAGGTTTATGAGTCGTTCATCAGTGAAGTGGAGCCGCGCGCAGCTAACAAGACGGATCCGTATATCATTAAAGACACGATTATCGATGGACCACCACCGAGCAAGCTGACAATCAACTTCGGTTCAGGAGAACTTCTCGAAATGGGACCGTCGCAAGACACTCGATACACCATCTTCGGTATCAGAGAGATGAGCACCGGATCGACAATGAGCGTGGTGCCTATGCCAGGCAGTTTATAATCCAATGAGGTGATATAATGATGCAAGTGAAAGCCGTAATCGGAGCAGGGTATGGTGATGAAGGCAAGGGGATGTGGACGGACTATCTGGTAAGAACCAGTGAGAAGCCTATAGTCGTCAGAAACAACGGTGGCGCTCAAGTGGGGCATACCGTCGTGGTTGGTGATAAGAGGCGCATCTTCAGTCATCTCGGCTCCGGTACTCTGAGAGGAGCCCCGACACTCTTCACTCGAAATACGGTCGTCAATCCGATGCTCTATCTGAAGGAGACGAAAGGTAGAAACGCCGGGTTGAACCCCAAAGTCTATATCGAGTCTCAAGCTCAGGTTACTACCCCCTTCGATATGCTGCTCAACCAATGCTTGGAGATGAGTAGGGGCGACGGTCGTCATGGATCTACGGGAACCGGATTCGGTGTTACCTTGGAAAGAGTGGAAAGAGGACTGACTCTCTCCTACAGAGACATTACCACCGGCACCAATTACAAGAGGCTGACGGAGATCAGAACCTGGTGTCAAAATCGTCTGCCCAAACCTATCAACTCTTTTATGGAGCAAGCGCACGACTTCTTCATTCATAAGGAGATGCTGGAGATGTTCATCGATGACTGCAACGAATTCTGCGAGAAGACGGAGACTTGGAAAGACACTTTTAAGAATTATGAGACCGTTATCTTCGAGAACGGACAGGGGTTGATGCTCGATCAAGAGTTCGGTGAGTTTCCAAACGTCACGCGCTCCAATACCGGTTTTAGAAACATCGGTAAGATGATGAAGAGTCTGGGCTGGTTTAATCAGGTACCTACTCATGTCTACTATCTTAGCCGCTGCTACACAACCCGACACGGTGCCGGTCCTCTTCCCGATGAAAATCATTCGTTACCCGGTATCTCGATGTCGGATGAAACGAACGTACCGAACGAGTTCCAAGGAACTCTGAGGTTGGCACCGCTTAACCTGTATGACATACAACGTGCTATTCGATGGGATCAGGTTTCTCACCCCAAGAATACCACCAAGTATAAAGTCTTAACCTGCTGCGATCATATCGTAAAAGGCGAGAACGCTAAATACATCGATCGCGATGGTAGATTTATTATCACTGATTACGATCAGTTCATCGATAAGATGGATCAGGAGTTCAATATTCGATCTTATTCGGCAGCAGGGGACTCTTTAACCGAATGGTCTTTTGCTCGATTTTGATAAACCAAAAGGAACTGTCCGATGGATAATGTGACTCTTGGAATGATAAAGCGCATCTGCGAAATCATCTTAAACCACTCTACTGTAACAGAAGAGTTAGACTCTCTGGCATTTAGGGTAGCCTATCATCCGGATATCTTCAATGCCAATGCAGAAGTTATCGTACCTATTCGAAATTATGTTGGTGATGTCAAACCATTAAATGAGGTGAAACTATGAAACTACACGAATTACTCGCAATCGAAAAGAACCAGCAAACTCAATTCACTACTCTGGTGCAAGATACCCAGAATAAATTCGGGCGCGACCACTACTTCAAGGGATGGGTGAAGAGTCTGAAGATGATCCAGGATAGCCCTGAAAACGAAGCTATCGAGAAGGCAGGTAGCGAGACCAAAGATGTGGTCACCACTGTCAATGAGACTCTCGAGTACCTATTCGACCGCTGGGCTTCCTATGAAGATACTCAAATACGCAAGAACATCACTAACCAGAAGGCTACGACCAGTCTGCCTATCGGCGATACCGTGGTCGATGATGTACCGGTCGATGAGTTGATGGGACTGGAAACTCGCCTCACGAAGATCCGCGAAATCTTCCAGCAGATTCCGACTCTCGATGCCTCTCGTGAGTGGCAGAAGAGCACGGTCCGCGAAGGCGTCTGGATTGCTTCTCGACCAGATGTCACGACTAAGACGGAAAGAGTGGTTACCCCGGTAGTTCTCTACGAAGCCACCAAGGAGCATCCCGCTCAAATCGAGAAGGTCAGCAAAGACGAAGTGGTCGGCTCCTTCACTACCGTATCGTTCAGTGGAGCCATCACCAGTCTTCAGAAGGCGAATGCCCTCAAACGCATCGACGACTTGCTCGGTGAGGTGAAAAAGGCTCGTATGCGTGCTAACATGAAGGAAGTCGTCAATGCCACCATCGGCTCGGTGTTGGCGAAGTATCTGCTAGAACCGCTAAATAGTTAAAAACAGATTGTGGGACATCGTTATCGTTATGTCTAAAACCTGTTACTGAAGGTTCGAATCCTTCCTGGATCACAGATGATTTTCAGAAAGAACCATCTGTGATCCGGTGGCGAAACTGGTAAACGCGCAGGAGTTATCGTAGTCAAGGTTGTCGTATTCTCCCACCAAACTTATCCGAAAAGACCGTTTGATAACCTTTAGTGACAATACACTAGGAACACGAGGGTTCGAATCCCTCATCGTCCACCCGGACTCATTCGAGGGAGAGGGAGTGATTCTCGGGGACGATTGATCCAGTGGTAGGATTTCCTTTATCGTTATTCTGAAGATCATTAGTTGGTGAAAGAACGGTTGCGAAAGGTATTCGCGAGAGGGTTATGAGAATCCTGGTTGAGGGCTCATAACCCTTTTTCATCTAATAAATAAGAGAAAAAGGAGGAGCACCTATGCAAACATTTGATGAATATTTTCAAACGAAAGAAGAACTCAACGAACATTGGTCCCAGATGACCGAAGAAGAGAAGAAAGAGGAGATTCCTGTAGCCGATAAGACAGGGCCGGCAAAGGGGAAGGCGTTTAATAAGTTGGGATCGGAAGAACACTTGGCAGCCATGCAGCACCACTCGACCAAGTTTAACGAATTCAAGAAGAGCAAAGATCATTCCGATCATGTAAAGAAAGCTGCTATCGACTATCACACCAAGATGTATCAAGCTCATAAAGCTGCCTTGGGAAAATGAAACGATTCTGCCATCAGTGCTCGACGGAAATCTTCGAGTGCATGGGGTCGGTGCACGCGGGTTCCTTCGCCGCTTTCTTGAAAGGAGAGACCGATAAGGTTTACGAACTCTGCCCCAAGTGCGCCACATACCACGCCAACATAAACCCGCCCGTTTATCCACAACCAGGAAGCACAATCATGCTGACATTCGAAGAATTTCTGTTAGAAGACGAATGCGCGATCTATTCGCCCGATCAAATCAAAGAACTCGAAAAGTTCGCGGATAAACTGCTCGATAAGTTCGGGATCGATATCGAATTCACCAAACACTTCGGAGACCGAATGGGCGACTCCAGAAACGCGCCCTGTATCAAGATATCCGAGCTGCAGCAACTCTTCAAGAAGATCGAGAAGGATAAAGCGAAGAAGATTAAGAGTACCGGCGATCAAGACCAGGCGGTGTTAGTAGATCTTCAGAAAGATTTGAATCTCCCGTTCGTGGTCGAGATAGATGATAACGACGAGTTCATCGTCAGGTTTAAGACGATCATGCGTAAGAAAGATTTTAAAACCACCAATCAGAAGATAGAGTATTAGGAAATGAGAATCAGAAATTTTAACGAGTTTATCAACGAATCCCTCATCCTCGAGATGCCTCATATCATGCTCGGAGATAAGGTGGTCGATCTCGAGCTGGAAGTTCACGCCAAGATGAAACCGAAAGACTTTGTTCAATACATCGATGATTGGGTGAACGGCAAACCCATCCAAAGCAAGACTCCCGGGTTCTCGATGAAAGTCAATGCCGACTCCGTTAAGGAGTTCGCCAAGAAAGTTCTCTCGCAACCGTATCTGAAAAATTTCACGATCATGCACTACGGCGAGGATACCTGGGCATCTGTAGAAAATCTGCTACGCGCTAAATTGTAACATCTTCGCGAAAATATTTTTTCTGAACGGCTTGACTTTTGGCTCCCGGGGTGCTATACTACGCACAAGAAGTAAGGCAAACCAACTGGAGACCCAAGATGACCAAGTACGAAGTGATCGGCTACACCAACAACGGCACCTATGCTGAAATGGTTGATGCGCATGACAAGGATGAGGCTCTGAAGTTGGCGAAGCGGTCGATGAAAACTTGGCTGCCCAAGGGCGTCAAAATCCTGAAGTGGGTTGTCCGTAACTACTAAACGGGGAGCAAGCGGAAATGGGATACTTTAATGCACCGGGCGCCACAGGGGCTTTCCAAGAAAAAGAGCACGGACACTGGTTCGAGTACCGCCCCACCCAAGATGAGTGGGCCTTGGAACAGGGTCTGACGCAAGAGATCGCCGTAGCGTATGGTGAAAAGCGTTATGCGCAGGTGAAGAAAACCGTAGCGTATGTCGCCGTCGACGAGGACGAATTCGGTAAAGCCTTAATCGTGAAGTGGCACATCCGTAGCCACAACATCTACAGCAAATCTTGATTGAAGAGGATACGATGATGATTCAAGTTGGTGATGTGGTTGCTTTCTGCTACTGCGGTACTCATGGGGCTCGGCGAATTCGAAATGTAACCGTTACCAAGGTAATGAAGACGTTCATCGAAATCGCTGACGGCTGCCGCTTTTCTCCGGTCGATGGGCGCCAGATTCGTGACTCGAACGGCGCCCCGACTCTTTCCGCGGGAATGCATCGATTTTATCTCGACTCGCAGGTCTCCTACTGGGACAGTAAGGATCGCCGCGACGAAGCTCTCCGCGTACTCAATTCAGGTTTTGAAAACCTGATCTCCGCTGCTCGTAACCGCAACTGGGAAGATGTCAAATCCTGCTACGCTGCCCTTGTCAACCTTATCGACGAATCATAAGTCGCATTTTCGTGGAACTATTTTTCCTGAACGGCTTGACATTCTGGATCGTTGTGTTATACTATGCACATCAAGTCAGGAAAATACAGCACTGGAGCCCGAGATGACCACTAAAGACGAGATCGTGACGCAAATCGAAAACGACTGGGGCGCCATGGCAGAGGATGTCATGAATGCGGAAAATGCGTTGCGGGTTGGCATTATCCTGAACAATGCCAAAGCCGAATTGATGTTGAAAATTCAAGACCTGATTGACCTGGCTTACGAAGACGGTCAGAATAACGTACTCGAAGCAATGAACGGCTAACTAAATTGGAGACCCAAATGAGTAACATTTCTCTTGCGCAGTGGATCAAAAATTTCGATAACGGTGTTTACGATTCCAGGAACGTCAGAGTGCAAATCGATGCCGGCTGGTACGATTGGTTCTGTCGCGACTCTTCGCTGCGTGGTAAAACCTATGCTCTGGCGCCGAAAGTGAAGCGCATTGCAAAGAGCCCCAAGGTTAATGTCGACACCATGTATGTCTTCTTCAAGAACAACTGCCCTCTCTGCGGTTCGCTGTACGACGATTTCCGAATCTGCGACATGGAGTCGGGTGATGTGGTCTTCACTATCGTACCTCGCTCGGGCCATGAGGCTACGAAAGGCGAAGCCGAGGTCTGGGGACGCGAGAACGACTTCGAGACCCCGCTCTTCCTGGGCGATTGGAAACAGGTGAAGGAGTGGTTCGGAGTTTGACTATGTCATACAAAATCGTTCGCCTGTTTGCCAATGGCCGTAAGTATACGATATACCGCGGCATGTCTTTGGAAGAAGTGCAAGCTCATTGCAGCGACCCCGAGACTAACTCGGATACCTGTAGGAAACCGGCGAATAGGCGTCGAACCAGAGAGCATGGCGATTGGTTCGACGGGTATTACAAGGAATAGAATTAAGCCGAAGTGGCGAAATTTGGTAGATGCGCCAGCTTGAGGGGTTGGTGGGCGAAAGCTCGTGAGGGTTCGAGTCCCTCCTTCGGCACCAATTATAATGGGTGGCTATCTCAATGGTTTAGAGAGTCTCGCTGTGACCGAGAAGATGTTGGTTCGATTCCAACGCCTCCCTCCACCATTTCAACCAGTTCATGATGAGGTGATTATGACAAAACGCATTCAACTCGACGAAATCCCTTACAGGGGCATCGGTGTCGGTGAAAAGGTGATGTACCTGGGCACGAGCGGTAGAACCACTTTTATAGATTATGGGTTCTATCGTGGAACGCACGGGTTTATTCCGGTTGTTGAAAGTTTCAGTCGAGAAAGGAAGTGGGTCATCGAGCGCGGTCGCTATGTCCAAAGCAAGCAGTGGACTATTCGCTCTCGAAGAGTTTACCTCTACCGCGGTCGAATCTTCAATCTCAACCGAGTCAAAGAAATGCTCGACATCATACCCACTTATGATGACATCGCCCGACTCATCGAACCATCGCCGGAGTAGCGCAATCGGCAGGAGGCAACAGATTCAAAACCTGTACAGTGTGGGTTCGAATCCCACCTCCGGCACCAATCAATGGCGGGAGCTGAGGTCGGCTCCTCAACCACCCTGGAAAGGTGGAGTGGCTTGTATGAGTCAATCGTTCGATGCGATCCCCGCCACCATCTATTGGAAACGAAATCAATGAAAACCATAATAGCAGCACTCATTCTCACCGCATCCTTATCATCCTGCGCGGTAGTCCCGACTCCCGATGGCGGAGCCGTCGTGGTTCCGCTTCCTCCTTACCCGGCTTATCAGTATGGCGGCTGGTATGATCCGGTATATGATAGGAGCCATCCGTGGCGCCCGCATTATTACCGCCCTTATTATCACTACTAATGAGGTATCGTTATGGCAATGACATGTGAAGAAGCTCGCAAATGGTGTGCTTACTGTAATGCGTATCGCTGGTTCTACCGTTATGCCGAAGGAGCCAGCAGGCAGTGGATCTGTACTTCGTGTTCGAATTCTTATTATTGCGGCGGCGGGCATCGCTGAGCGCCGAATATTTTTTTGAAGGTACTTGACTTTTGAGCTTCGGTATGTTATAGTATGCTCGTCCATAACAACCCGAGCTGCCGAAATGACCAAACGCTTCGTCAAAGTTTACACCAGTGACTTCGCAGTGCCCTGCGGCGAAATGGCTGCCATTCCCAAGAACAGTCGGCTGCGGTATCGCCCAAAGCGCGTGCCAAAATTTCGCATTCCCAAAGCTGTCCAAAATTCTATCTTCACTTTTGAGGGAGGCGATGAAAATGGTTGGAATTGCCTCTGTCCTCGTGATGAGTTCAAAGCCCATTTCAGAAAGTTGTTCGGAACTGAAGTAAAGTCTATGGAGTCGATTCCCGACAGGGAAATCAGTAAGCTAACCTTGTTTGCATGTGGAAGTGCCTTCGTGAATGCCCGCAAAGTCGAGCGCCACACTTTGAAGATAAATCCGTCGTTGGGGTATCATCGCGATACATTCGCAAAGAAGCTCGAACGCATCACTTTCTGCTTCGGTGAAGAGGGTGCCAAGTTCTACCTGGAGATGCACGACTTGATTGTCGATTACATCGCATCACGCATTTAACAAACGGAGCCGCGGTAGTGCAATTGGTAGGAGACAAGGGACTTAAAATCCCAACAGTGTGGGTTCGAATCCCACCCGCGGTACCAACCTTGAGATGACTAAATACTGGAGATGATAAACGTGAGTGAGAAAATTGATATTACCACTGAAATGATCGAAACCTCGATTCAAGAAGTCAAAAAGAAGCTGTCAAAACTTCCCGAGGAGTGGGTAGGATCGGCATTCGGATTTCTTAAATCCGATATCAGCCATAAGACTCTGGTCGGCGGGTTGGGCGAGCAACTGGCTTGCTTGGTCCTTCGAAAGAAGCTCGGTAGAGAGAACTTTGTCGTGATAGGCGGTGAAGACGATGTGCTTGATCAGGAAACAACCCTCATCTACGAAATTAAAACTTCCACTTATAACCAAGGCAGCCTCTTTGTTAATCAGATCAAGCTCGAAAAAATTTGGGAGTATTTGGTCATCGTCGTCTTTACTCCCAACCATGTGAAGGTGTTTCTCGCTAAAAGGTCCGACCAGCTCATTGCTTCTTTGAGCAAGAATAACGACTATTGTTTGCGTGCATCCTTTGCTAAAATGGATAAAAACAAGAATTTTGAATGTATAGCGGAAGGAGACTTCGTAGGTGCCAAATTTTCGCTCTAATTCTTTGGAACAGTATTACACTCTACCGGATCTCGCGGAATCATGCTTCTCCTTCATGGTAGATAAGATAGGTGCGGATCACCAGTGGATCGAACCGACTGCCGGCACCGGGGTATTCGTCGAAGTTCTGAGGAAACATGGGATCCATGATTTTATGGCTTTCGACATAGACCCCAAGCATCCGGACGTTCGAAGGCAAGATTTTCTGAAGACGTCTTTCGATAGTTTCGATAATGTCTTCATCGGCAATCCGCCTTTCGGTAGAGCCTGCTCCATTGCAATTAAGATCTTCAATCAATGTGCTAAGTTCGGGCGATACATCGGCTTCATCGTTCCGAGATCATTCAACAAGATTTCGATTCAGGATAAGTTGAATCAAAACTTCCATCTCATCCATAAGATGGATTGCCCGAGTATCTCGTTTACCGACGAATACGGTGCGCCTCATGAAGGCGGTCTTCTAAGAACGGAATTTCAAATCTGGAAGAGAGATGCGTCTAATCCGAGGGATCGATTACAGTCATATCGAAGCCGTCATTTCGCTTTCGTTCGAAAGACTGAACCGTATGACTTCGCTTTTAGAACGCATGGCGGTGGTGCCGGTCGAGTCTTACCGGAGGGCGATTACAATCCGAGAACGACAGCGTTCATCAAGATGATCGATCCCGAGGTCAAGGAGGCGTTTCAGAAAGCAGACTTCACCTGCTTTAGCCAGGAAGTGTCTTACATTCCTTGCTTGGGACCTGCTGAAATCAGTTTCTGTATCGACCGTTTCATGAGCAAGAACAAAGGAAAGTAAACCCAGAAGGTCTGGGACTCGCTTCGAAAGCGATGGGAGCGGAAACGCTTGGGGATCGAGACCTCTGCTTTCCGCCAGATTACAAGTTATGGAGGGTACTGGGGTCGGCTCCCCAATCATCTTGGAAAGGTGAAGTGACCCCTGATAAGGGTCAGTCGTTCGATGCGACTACTCTCCGCCAAATTCTGTCTCGTTAAACTAGCCCGGGTGGCGAGCGAGGAGATCGAAACTCCGCTGGGGTCGTCGTTAGCCCGACGCGCCCTGGCTACCGGGAACAGATCAATTAAGAGCCGCGGTAGCGCAATTGGTAGGAGGCAACAGCCTTAGAAGCTGAACAGTGTGGGTTCGAGTCCCACCCGCGGTACCAAACTTCCTCCTCATAGGAGAATGACATGCTAAAAGACATAGTGGGAAAAGAATTGAAACCTCGGAGATATGATTGCTTACCCTAGAAGAAGCGGGAGCAACGTATGGATGACGACTTCCAGAATCTTGGAGATCGTACAGACAGAACACGATTACCGACCCGGCGAGCATTATTACCAGATTAAAGCCCAAAAAGAAGGTGGTCGAATCGTGATGGTAGATCGTATCGACAACGTGGTTAAAATTGAGGAGGCATCATGACTGCGGCTTCGATCAAGAAAGATACTGAATACGATATTCAAACCGGCTTCTGCGATAGTTGCAAAAGTCATCGTTTCTTCTATCGGCATAAGTCGGGGGGCGAATGGTTTTGCCAAGTGTGCAATTGGCGCAATGAAAGAATCGAGAGGATTGTTGCGTCAATTGATTCTTCTACTCCAGAGGAGTGATGCGAATGAGCCAGTGGAAAGAAGTTGAATCGGATAAGTCTACCGGGTTTTTAGACAAGAACGGTGTCGAGATCCTGATGGGCGACAAGGTGTCGTATCGTCGTAAAGTGAAAGCCGAACACCGTTGGGAACGAGGGACCTGCAGGGTCACCGTGATCCCGGGTCATTATGAGATGGTGACGGCTAATGTGGTCGGATTCGGTAGGATAGTCAAGAAGCACTATTATGACCAGAGCGTCATTCAGATAGAGTACCTTCAGCTAAAGGAGCCTCATGGTATAGATGTGTTTCGAGTCTATCGTACCGAAAATCTGTCTGTCGTGTTCAAATCAAATGAAAAGTGAGGTGTTTATGAAAAAGACTTTGATTGTTATCGGTGTTGCTGCTGCTCTCATGGCCACGAATGCGTTGTCCCAGGATGTTACCATCTCAACCGGACGCGAGGGTGGCTCTTATTTTGGGGTTCAAGGTCCGAAGATTGTGAAGTATGTCAAGGGCGTCGGTCTAAACGGGGCTTTCGTGTCTTCTTCAGGGTCTCTGGATAACCTGGATAAGGTGGCCAAAGGAGAAGCACAAGTAGGTATCGCTCAAGCAGATGCTATCATGTTCTTCAAGAAGACCAGTCCGCAAGCCGGCACCAAGATCGAGATCGGTGGCACTCTCGGGCGCGAGTGCGTATTCGTCGTGGCCAAGAAGGACGGTAAGGTGAATTCCGATACCGACCTGCAAGTAAAAGGCGTGACGATTGCCGCCGGCGCTCAGGGCGATGGCTCTCGCGCGACCTGGGACTATATGGGTATTCTCGAGGAGAAGTTTAAGAGTGCGACACCTAATGATGTCGGTGGGGCATCCGGTTTGGCACAGGTTGTTTCGGGTCAGACTAATGCGTTCCTCTTCGTCACCAATCCCGACCCCAAGGTTCTTTACACGAACGAGCTTTTCACTCTGGCTCGCGATAACAAGAACCTCCAATTCGTTCCGGTGACCGATTGGGATCTGAACGACAAGCTGCCTAACGGCGATGCCGTATACACCTTCGATAAGATTGTGACCAAGCCAGGTACCTTCTCCGACGATAAGGTCGCCACCATCTGTATGAACACCTACACCGTTTACAATAGCGACTTGAGCCCCGCCGTCAAGGAAAAGCTCGCCCGCGCGTTCCTTCGCATGAGCGCGGCGGAGTAAACTTCTTACACTCGAGTCGTCCAGTTGGTAGGACCGCCACCGACTCATGGTTAAGGACCAATAACGCTGTCGGGTAAAGCAGGCCGTGGGTTCGAGTCCCACCTCGAGTTATCACAAGGATCCCTTCGGTTATAAATATCACAAAAACCAGAGGGATCCTTGCCATGATAAAGTTTAAAGAATTTTGCTCCATTATAGAGCAGTTAGAAGAAGATCGACAATCCGACGATGAGTATTTCAAATCACAGGGGTGGGATGGCGATCCCACCACCCGTTTCATATATGTAGATTCTTACAAGAAGAAAAAAGCCACCACCCAATGGACTACCTTGGCGGCTATAGAAGATGTTCTTGGTAAAGACATGGTTATAAAATGGGATAACATGCGACCACCCAAGCTGAAGCAACTTCAGCCCAATAAGGTGTATGTCATGCTTTACCACATCGTTGGCAGCATATCGTTCATTCCGCAATTGGATTACCTAAAGAAGACTGGTCAACTCTGCGGAATCATCAGCGTTAGAAGTCTCGTAAGTCGAAATGCAGATGATGTTTCGATGGCTGTTCACGAAGCCTATCATGCCAAACTCTGGTTCAAAGTAAAGGGACAAGGAAACTTCTACGGGAATGAAAAGGTCGTCAATGATTTGGCTGAAAAGTGGCTAAAAAAGAACATCCGTGGGTTTAATGTTCAAGTGGGTATGGATAAGATCGGTACCAGTAGAGCGGGATATGGGGTCAATAAAGCACCCTATGTCACTCCCTGGCATGGTACCAAGGGTATGTCAAAAGCAGATATCCACGGCTTATCCTATGAAGATGAGTTGATGGATAAGCTCGCTAAAAAACAGGCGAGAATTAACCAGGGGTTGCCTCTCAGTCCTACTAATAGATTCAATGCTAACCCTTAACTCGCGTTCGTCATTTTTCTTATGGAGTAACCTAAATGATTATACTTGAAATCTTCTTTGCGCTTTTCGTGATTGCCATGATACTTTTTGGAAAGGTAGAATTTACCCCCAAAACGTTCAAACTTTCCATCAACATCGCCGGGCGCACCTTTCCTCTGATCTCCATCGTGAAGAAGAGGGATACCAACGGCAGCGATAACGTATCTATCTAAAGAAGGTAAAATGTAATGAATGACTTGTTTGATGTATCGTCTTTGCTTTCTTACGGCTGCTATCAAGGTCTGTTCTTCGACCGTCAGCTCCAGCTTTGGACCAATCAGAATGGACGATTTCGTCGATTGGCGAATCAGTGGTCTCTACCAGCCGGCGATTATCCGATGTCTCTTACCGAATTGAGGGAGAAGGTCGCTCACTCCCATGTCTTTCGCGAGTTCGTGAAGAAGGTGCGTGCTGCCCTAAACGAGTACCACGAGAAGAGCCTGAAAGGCAAGTTCGTCATCGCTATCATCGATGATGAGGGGTCGCTGGTGTTCGGTGATAATCCGAAGATTTACGCTACTCGTGAAGAAGCCGACCTTCGTCTGATGCGTTATCAGCAAATCAATCCCGAAACTCGCTTCTGCCTGTTCAAGTGCGAGGGCGAGCTCAAGTCCGTAGGAGTGGTACTCGAATGAACGAGATCGTCGCAATGGTAGGTGGTATCGTCATGATCGGCTATTTCTTCGTCATCCTGATTAAAGCCCATCTCGATGGGATCGATATCCCGAATACATCAGAGTTCATCTAATGGCTAATCTGGATTGGGTCGCTTCTGTCTGTACGAAGGAAGACAAGGATCTTTTGAAGCGTATCTTCGATAGGCTGAAGGAAGAAGCGAAGACGGAAGTGATCTATCCACCGGCACGATGCATCTTCAGAGCTATAGAGAATCTCGATTCGGTCAAGGTGGTTATCGTCGGACAGGATCCCTATCACGGCGAAGGACAGGCCAACGGCTTTGCCTTCGCCGTCAATCATGGTATCGCTAAACCACCATCGCTGGTTAACATCTTCAAAGAACTGACCTCGGATATCGGGCAGTTCAAAACCGATGAGACTCTCGAGCATTGGGCGTCTCAAGGTGTCATGCTCCTCAATGCGTCCTTGACCGTGTTAAAAAGCAAACCCGCCTCTCACGGTGATTTGGGCTGGCAAAAGATTACCAATCGAATTATCAAGTATCTTTCGGATAGACGAGAGCACTTGGTATTCATCCTATGGGGCAAGTTCGCGCAATCCAAATCTTCTATCATCGATGACGAGAAGCATTTGATTATCTCGTCGGCGCACCCCAGCCCGTTTTCGGCTCATCAAGGCTTCTTTGGAAGCCGACCGTTTAGCCGTACCAACCAATACCTAACTATGCACAACATTCAACCTATAGAGTGGTGATTACTATGTGGTGGTTCATCATGGTCCTTATGCTTGTCATTTTAGCCCTCTTCGGGGAAGTGACTGTCGAGAAGAGCTGGCGCGGTTTCCTGTTCGAGGTTCGTTTAAAATCGGAATGGCCACGTTTTAACTGGCTCATCTTTAAAATTTGGAAAACGCAGCCGTGAGTAGATGGCTCGATCAAACCAAGTTCGGATTACATCAGCAACTATCTAAACTCTATAAGGATGCCAAAGCCAAAGCGCCACCCGAAGAGTTCAAAGAGTTCGAAGCTTGGTTTTGGAAGATTAGACCTCTACTGAATGTCGATTTGTCTTCTTATGTTCCAGCTTCGCCTGGTGAAACATCGGGACCGAATCCCCCTGCTTCGCAGTCTATAAATAGCGTTGAGAATTAGATATTCACCATTTAGAAAAGGAAAACGTCATGAAAACATTCGAAGAATTTTTAGTAAGCGAAGCCTTAGTGCAGCCATCTTATTCAGGCAACAAGGTTCATACCAAAGACGAATTCACGAAGAGGGATTCTGAACTGAAAGATAAAGGCTGGGAAAAGAAGGATGTCACGGCAGTGAGACCTAGCAAGGGCGCCAGAAAAGTCGTCCAGCATACTTACACTCACCCAGAGAATAAGGCTACCTTATCGGTTCACGTAAAAGCCTAATCAATAGGATAAGAAGAAATGAAAACATTCGCAGAGTTCATCGAAGAACAGATCGTAGACGAAGCCACGCCACCGCAGACTCATAAGACAGATAAGCGCGGCGGGACGGTATTCACCACTGTCAATCCTTTCAATAAGGAAGGCGAAGGCAAGTATAACGTGGTATTCCAGCCCAATAAGGAATCGCCTCGCGGAAGAACAAAGGTACAGACGATTTCTACTCACGCCACACCCGACGAAGCGGAGAGCGCAAAGATTGAGTTTGCGAAGAAGCACGGGTATAATGCAATGAAACATTTGAAAGATAAAACCGAGTAGATTGGCATGTACAGCACGAACATATGGGGGTGCCCAGGTTTCGACGGATAGGATGAGTAACTAAGACAGCGAGTAGTGGTGAGTGCCACTTAAATCAACTCAAATTCAAAGTAAACGACGCATCTAACGACGCAGTTTACGATCAAGCCTTAGCCGCTTGATCCGTTGGCGGGCGAACGCCTGCAGTAACCCAATGCCAACGCCGCTAGTGTAGGCTAGTCTAGGAGAAGAGAGAGACCTAAAGCCTAGACGAAGAAAATACGGTCACTCCTGACACTCAAGGCTCGTTCCATCAGACAGGGTGCCCAGTAGGAGATGGACTACACTCGTAGAACCCTTCGTGAAAGACTGTTCGGACGCGGGTTCGAATCCCGCCACCTCCACCACAACCACATCAAACGATGAAGGACGTTCAATGGATCAAAATTTAGTTTTTGATCTCATCAAAGATAATTCAGTTGTCGGAGCTGCTGGTTCAGCGGCCCTAGTGCTACTCTACAAGATATGGCGCATTCTCCAAGCCGATAGAAAAGAAGATAATCTTGACCAAGCTGAAAAAGAATTTCGAGATGAGATGCGATCAGACATCAAACAACTAAGAGAACATCTAAAGTTATGCGAGGAAGAGAAGAGTAAAATACTTGAAAAGATGGCAAAACATCAGAGATTTCTCGCCACTTTACATGCCCAGATTCGTGTCTGTCAGAGATCACCGGAGCGTCCCTCGACATGCCCGCTACTCGAGCGTTTTCCTTTTGAGGAGGATATAGGATGAAAACCGTTTATCGTAAAATCTGCGATACTATCAAATGTAACACAGGAACCCTCTACATTATCATGCTGGCATTTCTGATTCGGGTTCCAAATGTGGCACTACTATGAGTTCAAGACTCGAATCCAAAGTTTCATGAGTCTTGGTCCAAGATTCACGGCCATTCACGGACAAGGATTGTGTCATCGTGTTCAAAATCTTGAGACTGCTGTTTTTGGAAAAGCAGAGCCCTGCACTTATATTGAAGAGGAGGGCAGTAAAAATCAATGAGAAACATTCTGGCTTACCTTCGAGAAAAACATTCGACAGGTGAATGCATTCAAAGATATCATCGTCACAAAGAGTGGGTCTTCTTTGTCTCTCTCTTAGCCATCATCATCTTTCTGATATGCTGGTCGGGATTCGTGGATTATAAACTCAACTATCTGGAACGCCATGTTTCGAAACATGAGGAATTCAGTGTTCAAATCCTCGAAGCTCAAATCATTATCATTGAAGAATTGAAAACCACGAACCCTCTCCTGCATGATAAAGCTGTCGCCAAATTGGCTGAACTCAATCGTCTTATCCAGGAACATGTAAATGAGGAAACCAAACTTTCAGACTAATCATAATGTAATCATCGTGGCTGTCATGATTCTAATCCTTCTGATGACCGGATGGTCCATGTACCACCAGATTATCGGAACGTATTACACCAAAGCATTCATTCGATTAGGTGTGAGTAACTGCCAACGTATCACGGTTTTAGAAACGCACTCTTATGGATTTAGAGATGCCGAATTGAAGCCGCGCCAATGCCCAAAAATAGAGGAGTTTTTAAAAAATGAATAGTTATGAGCAGTGCGGTGTAAGCATCAAAGAAAACGACATGTTCGTATCCTCCCTTCTCAACCTATGTCAATCCACTTATGACCCCAATGTACTTTCAGGCGTCGGTGGATTCTGTAGTCTATACCAGATACCCAACACCGACAAGGTGATCGCCGCCAGTACCGATGGAGTTGGCTCCAAACTTCAATTAGCCGACGAGTTAGAGGCACATCAATGCCTACTGACCGTCGGCTTCGACTTGGTTGGAATGGTCGTCAACGACATCATCACCTGCGGTGCCGACCCCATCTTCTTTCTCGACTATCTGGCGCTCAACTCCATCCGTTCTACCAAGAACAAGCTGTCACAGATCATGAGCGGTATTGCCACCGCGTGCCGATTAGCCGATGTCGCTCTGATCGGAGGAGAGACCGCGGAACTTCCCGGGCTCATGAAAACCCCGAACGATTACGATATGGCGGGCTTCGGGGTCGGCATAGTCGATCGCAACGACATCCGCGGACCGCATCTGGTATGCAACGGCGACGCGATTATCGGAATCGAATCCGATGGACCGCATTCCAACGGGTACACCCTGATACGCAAAATCTTCAACGAGTGCGACTGGAGCGATGATAGCTTGCGAGAAGACATCATGCGCCCGACCGTACTCTACCCTCGAATCATCAAGGCAGTCAGATGTCCTGAAATCCACGCCATGGCTCATGTCACCGGCGGCGGACTTCAAGCGAATACGGCCAGAGTGATTCCCGAGCATCTGACTGCCGAATGGGATCTACCCCCTATCTCCGGTATCTTCGAGACCATTCAGGATTGCGGTGGCATCGACGACGATGAGATGCGAAGAGTGTTCAACTGCGGCATCGGCTTCGTTCTTATCGTCAAAGACGGTACGGTTAAAAATCTGATTATAAATACGATAAATCGCCTTGGAAGAAAAGCCTTTCAAATAGGTACTATAAGAAATCAATAATCAGGAGGAAACGAAGATGCCTACAGGATTCGTAAAGAAATTAGCCGACAAACATCGGAATGTCAGTATCCGATGCCGAGAAGAAGTGGGAAGAAGCCAAGAATGCAGTGGATAAAAGCAAATATTCGGATGATAACGGATACTATGCAGTGGTCACCACGGTGTTCAAGAAGATGATGAACGAGAACACCATTCCGGGAACCATCTTAAACTTCGATGAATTTATCAATGAACTCTTCGGGTTTTCGAGATCGGAAGCAGATGCCAATCGACAGATGAGTTCCACGCCTCATAAAACCGCACCGACGTCTTCTTCGAGCAGCGATGCCGAAGCTCGCAAGAGAGATATCCACAACGCAGCCTGGAAGCACGTCGTCGCCGGTAATCACAAAAAAGCGTTCGATGCCGCCTACGAAGTAGCCAAAGCTCATGCCAAGCAGGATCGCTACGGCGAGGATGCGGCTCACGAAATTGCTACACGAAAAGCTAAGTACGCTGTCAAAACCTCGATCGAAGCGCATACGAAGAAACGATAGCCGTCACTTTTATGTGAAAATATTTTCGCAAAATTTTTCCTGAAAGGCTTGACTTTCCTGCCTGCGGCTGCTATACTATGCACAAGAAGTAGGAAAACACAACGAGGTCAGTGAAAATGTACGGCAAGCCCAGCAACTCAGGTAACCGCCAAGCCAAGTTCGAAGCCTTCCTGGACGCCCAGCAAGCCAAGCAGCAGGCGCGGTGGTTCCGGGATGTTCCTGCCATCCTCGAGGGGCTGACCAAGGTCATTCAGGACCTGAAGTTCAACCTCTCCGAGAAGCCCAATTTCGCTGCCAAGTCTCTGCCCAAGCTGCGTGAGTATTACAAGATTGCAATGGACGCGCAGAACGGCAAGCGCGATTACGAAGCTTACCGCGATTCGGGCGAAGCGATCGGTAACATGGTAAGCCAGATCAATAGCTGGTTCCGCACCTCGCGGGTTGCCGTGGGTGTCAAGTCGTACACGGACCCGGCTTATACGGGCAAGGCGCAGATCGCCGAGCGTTTCGAGCTGGTGGTCGGTGACAACTTTGACATTACGGTTAACAGGGGCTGGCAATGAGAGTTTACAAGGTTCCCGAGATGTATAAGTTCCCTCGGGGTCGGCAGGTTGCTGAAATCAAGGAAATCAATTTCTATCCTGGGGGTTTGAAGCCGAAGGAAATCATACAGAACTGTATTCCAGTGAGTTGCGTCGACGGTTGGTGCGTTATTGATTTGGTGCGTACCGATAATCAGCGCATTGTCTTAACTCTTGGCAAGCCGGGGTGATAAAATGGGTGGACACGCTTTTCCCGAATTCAAAACTCGTCGTCTCGACCAGAATGGTTTCTTGACAGTGGCGACAGCGTGCATGGGTAGGCTGGAGATTGGGTTTCCGACCAATCACTTCGAACCGGTGGTGTCTTACAGGAACAAGGACTCGTTCGGTGACCTGGATATCATCTGGTGCGGCGACCACATCACTCCCGAAGACATGGGCCGAACTCTGAAGGCTATCAAGTTCGTGAAGAACGGCCCGGTGGTGTCGTATGCGTTACGCTTAAACGAGGACGAGATCTTCCAGGTGGACTTGATCCACGTGGATTGCAAGCATCTGGAATCCGCCGCGTCTTACTTCGCGTTCAACGATCTGGGCAATCTACTCGGTCGAATCTTTCACCGAGCCGGGTTCAAGCTGGGGCATAAGGGATTGCTGTTCGTGGTGCGAGAGGAAGGCAACAGCAGCAACGCGCTCAAAGAGATCGAGGTGACAGCTTCGTGGAAGGAAGCTCTGGAGTTTGCCGGCTACGACTTTAACCGTTGGCTCGAGGGATTCGATGAGTTGGAAGATGTGTTTCGCTACGCGGTGTCTATTCCGCTGGCTAACCGCACGATCTTCCGATTGGACGAAACGAATCACCAGGCGCGCGTGCGCGATCGCAAGCGTTTAACCTACCAGAAGTTTCTGCGTTGGGTGAACGATCCGGCTAATGGTATTCCGGAAAAGGAAGAAATCTCCAAGAGCGATCTCCGTATTCAGTGGCTCGCCAAGGCGTTCCAGCAGTTCCCGAATTTCCGAGGAGATTACGAGGACGCTCAGAACCAGATGCAGAAGAGCAGGGCTGCCAGGGACAAGTTCAATGGAGAGCTGGTGAGACAGATCACCGGGCTCGACGGAAAGGAACTGGGTGCGTTTATGACCGACTTCGTGCAGAACTTCATCGTGGGCACCTGCAAGTCTACCCGCGAAGACTGGGCGATTTCTCGCAGTATCGAAGAGATTGAAGCGCTGATCCGCCATTGGTACACCAAGAGAGCGGCAGAAACGACTTAGGTGGAGCGGCTTAAAACCCCGCTCCGAAGCCAATCAAAATGCCATTATCGAATGGCAGGGTAGAAGGATTGAGGTTATGGTAGAACAAACCTTCGTTTTGAAAACTCCCACTCACGTCTATCGAGTGGAAATTGGGCCACTGGATTTGGTAGTCGAATCCGAATTACCGGTTTTACTTGGGAAGTATTCTTCCGATGTCTGGCGATGGGCCAGGCAGCATGTGGCAAAGGTGTATAACAGCGAATTCTTGCCTATCGAGTTGAGGACACCATGACATTTCATATGCCTACGGTAGATTTTGACAAGATACCCGAGAAGCATCAGGAAGTGATGAGGAGTTTGGTAGAGCATGATCGACTGGTGGTGATGCCGAAGGCGGGGTGCGATGCTCACGCTAAAATGGTTCACCACTTTCTTTTGAAGATGCTGTATCGAGATACCCGATGGACCGTTCCGCTGCACCATGCTTGGTATATGCCTCATTTGGTTAAACTCCCCGACAGCGATACTCTCAAGATCATCGAAATCGAAGCAGATGAGATTGTTGATTCAGATTGCTTCGGCTCCCCCCAACCCGTCTACCTGGGAGACAAGCAGTATCTCGTCACTCGAGAGGACGGAACGACATTCATTATGAAGGTATCGTAGCGATGACAACAGAAATCTGGTGTGATGGTGCCTGCAGTGGTAATCCCGGACCGGGTGGATGGGCGTGCTTGATCAGACGCGGTAAACAGGAGCGTCTATACAATGGAGAGAACCCGGATACCACGAATAACCGCATGGAACTGACTGCCGCCATATCGGCTCTGGAGATGCTGGATGATCGTGAAACTGCCGTCGTCCATAGCGACAGCCAGTATCTGGTCAACGGAATCACCAAATGGGTTAAGACTTGGCAGAAGAACAACTGGGTCACTTCTGGTAAAGGGCGAGTCCAGAATGTGGATCTTTGGGAAAGGTTACTCGTCTTGAGCAACAAACATCAAATCCAATTCAAGTGGATCCGAGGTCATTCGACCGAAGAGATCGACTTAGTCGATAAATGCGCGAAAGAGAGGAGCAAGCAATGAAAACTTTTATAATCTCAATCTTGGTAACTGCAATCTATGTTGCCGCGTTGGTTACGCTATTCTTGGAGTTCCCTAAAACGATGGCGGGCAGTTATGCTTTGTTTGTCTTAATCATGTGGTATCTAATGAAAACGGCGCCCTCCGATTATGAACTCTGGCCTGATCTTTATAAAAAATAATCCGTATCTTAGTGCAGCGGGTGCAGTAATCATACTGTATCTCATAAGCTGGATACCGGGCGAAGTTTGGTTAATCCTGTTTTTTATAGCCGCTCTCGCAGGCGAAATGCGATAGCGTCAAATTGTGTAATCTCAACTAAGTGAGGTAATATCATGGCTCATCAACTGTATACGAATAAAGACGGTAAGGTCTCCTTCGCTTTCACCGGTCCGCGCGAAGCCGTTTGGCACGGTTTAGGTCAAGAGTTGACCGAAGGCGCCGATCTCGAAACCTGGAAGGTCGAAGCGGGAATGGATTGGACGGCTTTGGATGCCACTGTCCTGTTTAAACCGCGAGAAGCGAGCATCAGCGAGTTCTCCGATCGAAAGGTGCTCTACCGCTCGGATAACAACGTCCCGCTCTCCATTGTCGGAGAAGACTACCACGTCGTTCAACCGGGCGAGGTGATTGAGTTCTTCCGCGATCTCACCGAGCGTCATGGGATGAAACTATCCTCTGCCGGCTGCCTGTTCAAAGGTACGCGCTTCTGGGCACTCGCCGAAACCGGTAAGGAGTTCCAGCCTGTCCAGGGCGACTCCGTAATCGGGCATCTGCTTTTCGTGACCTCTATCGATGGGTCACTTTCCAATACGGCCAAGTTCGTTTCCACTCGCGTGGTCTGTCAGAATACCCTGACCATTGCATTAGGCGAGAAGTCGACTCCTATCGTCAGGAAGACTCACCGCCAAGTCTGGGATCCGACCGAGGTTAAAATCGATCTCGGCATACTAAATAGTAACTGGGAGACCTTTAAGGGTAAGCTCGACGCCTTAGCCAATCACCAGATGACGGACGACGAGGTGAAACTCTTCTTCAAGAAGACCTTCTACGATCCCAAGAAGGACGATGACTCTCAGGCTTCGGGTGATAGGAAGCGAGTGCTGAATCTCATGTCGCTCTATAAGTCCGGTGCCGGCGCCGAGTACGATTACGGAACGGCTCTCGGTGCGTTGAATGCCGTCACCAATCTCTTTACTCACGGAACCGGGCGAGTCCGCAGTGCGGATCGTATGTTCTGGACGGCTTACTTCGACGACAGCATCAAGCTGGACACGATGGACAAGCTTCTGGAATTGTGCTAAATCATTGGGGGGCGGCTGTGCTAACCGCCCCCAATCCAAAAGAGGATGATAGATGGAAGAAGAAATCAAGATTCTGCATCAAATCGAAGAGCTCATTAAGAAAAATCATGATCAGCTCTTGATGGAAGTCGTACCCGCCGATTGCAAGTGCAAGGGGCAAACCAAGAAGGTTTTCAGATGTCCTGGAGCTTTCGAAATCAACGTGCTCCTTTCGACTTTGGTTCGTCTTAGGAATGGCGAGTACCGAAATGCTTGACAAACGCCTCCCGATGTGCTATACTACCGTCAAGGGAGTAGTCAAGTAAAGAGAAGAAAAGACAAGACAAAAGAAGACAAGAAGGGAGGCGACTAAAACATACAATGGAGCCCTATGGCTGTTTCTAATAATTCAAACAGGAGTAACAACTATGTCAGCACTTGCTACAATTACCACCATTTCCACCGTATTGCAACTAATTCCTACCATTCTCGAAATCATCAAAGCCGTTGAGATTCAGATTCCGGCATCCGGAATGGGCAAGGAAAAACTCGAATTCGTGAAGAATGTTCTCTCTACAGCCTATCCTCAAGTGGTTGAAATCTGGGGTATGGTCGAAAAGATCATCGCTGCATCGGTTACCCTTTTCAATGCAACCGGCGCCTTTAAGAAGTAAGATAACCATTCTGGTTTTAGTTCTTCTCCTCAATGGTTGTACGATTATCTCCTCTAAATGCTCTCCTTGGATGCCTTTTTTCGGATGGAAAGGATTGATGAACGAAGATATCAATACAGCCATCAAGGAAAGCGCTGGGGGAACCAAATGCGAAATCAGATACGAATGAGAGAATAAGAATGGCATACAATATCGCAGATGTTATCAAAGATGAACTCACTCGGTAGCGCCGAGTATGTCGATCAACAAACCTATGTCGAGCGAATCGCTCAGTGCCGTCAATGCGAACATTTGGTTACATTGATTCCTCTTGCTGGTGGAAACTGCAAGCTCTGCGGCTGCTTCATTAAAGCGAAGGCGAAGTATAAACCTTCACAATGCCCGGATGATCCGCCGCGCTGGCTTGCCGTGAAGTTATCGAAGTCCTAAAATGCTAACGAAAACATAAACTTAGCAAAGTTAAAAAATGTCACACTCCTTTTCCTAAATTTCCATGAAAACAACAAGTTCCATGTATTTGGTGAATTCTGTCTTACAATCTGCTAAATTATCAACATAGTGATACCCAGACTTTTAATCCTACATCAGAGGTAAACGACGTGAACGGTAAACAGTGCAAGAAGATGCGTATTATCGCCAATTTGAAGGCTATTTCTTGGAAGGAAACGACTACTCAAGGTGTCCATGCTTGGAAAGGCATCGAGCATCTTTTCGCGGATCCACGAACCATCAATGTCACTAAAGACGGGGTTTTCTTCCAGCGCAAGCTCCATCCTCTGTCTGTCGGTGCTATCGTGAAAAAGTTGAAGAGGCTCTTCAGGGCCACGGCTCGACCCGAGCGCAACGAGGCATTCGATGCTTTCGAGCATTTCATGTCTTCTCACCCCGAGCTCTTGGGCATTCCGTCGAAGTGAAGCAATTAGAATTCTGGGAGGGCTTTTATAGCCCTCTCGAAGTAGGTTGGTGGATCATGTTCGCCATGGATATCCGAATCATACATGATCCGAATGCGAGCTATACCGTCTATTCGGAGAAGGCAGGAACTCCGATATGCGGAAGTGTTCCGAACGAGTGGAACGGTCAGCATTATCTTATCCCCGTCAACGATGACATCGTCGGAGACGGTCACCAGTTGCATCTCACGAGGCATGTGAAATGATTTACTTCACCTCGGACACGCATTTTCTTCATGCTAATATTTTAAAGTATTGTCCTAACCGTCAGTTTCCTACGGTCGAGGAGCATGATGCTCACCTGATTAAGGTGTGGAATGCGAAGGTATCCCCCAACGACACCGTCTTTCATCTGGGCGATTTTGCCTTCGGCACTATCGACAAGAGCTATCCGATTCTCGATGCACTTCATGGAAAGAAGATTCTCATTACCGGCAATCATGATGTCCGTCATTTAAAAAGTGAGGAGTTCAGGGGAAGATTTGCTGCAATCAAGTTCGGGTATCACGAGGTAGAAGTGAACTTTCGAGGGCATACGACTCTCGTCGTTCTTTGCCATTATCCGCTCGAATCATTCAACAAGATGAGGTATGGCAGTTTCCATTTGCACGGGCATTGTCATACTCCCTTCGGTCAGTTGAAGATGCGATACTTGAAGAATAGGAAAGATATCGGGGTCGATAGTCGTCTCGATCATTCCCCTTGGGGGAAAGATGAATTGCTCGAAACGATGAGTGACGAACATCTGAACGAGATTACGAGTCCGTCGGAAGAATAAGTATGGAACTCCATATCTCGCTCGCCGAAGGTAATTGCTACAACACCCTGGCTGATGGCTGTCACGAGATATGCTATCAGACCGGGGCTTGTTTTGAGTGGGTTTATCCCGAAGTCGAGCGGATGGGCTATCGCGGTATTTTCATTCAGGAATGACGGACAAGATGCTGCTGCAACGAAGATGCTCATCAAGTTATGCAAAAGTGTCGCACCCGAGTCGCACCGCCTGCTGTTCGATAAATCGTAACATCTGGGTGAAAATATTTTCGCAAAATTTTCCTGAACGGCTTGACATCCGGCTCCTGGTCTGCTATACTATGCACATGGAGTAGGGGAAGTGGTAGGGAAAGCGAACAACATGTAACAAACGAGGTGAGCCCAAGAAATTCTTCTTCTAAAAGTCGCTTATCCTAACAGAAAGCGGTGAGACTCACAAGGCCCAAAAGGCTAACGGGTTTCTGGATAGAAGAAGAATTTCTTAGGTTCATAAAGTAAACGAACAGGAGCCCGTGTTATGCCACTTGACCGTTTTGATATCTTTGTCGACTTCGATGGCTTTACGACTATCGAGCAGAACGACAATGGTGACTTTGTTAAAGCTGCAGATGCTCCGGCGGGCTTGCAACGTTATAATATGGTCCTCTGGGATGCAGGAACTATGTCTGCTTTCCTCGAAGAGGAAGAAGATAACGACGGTGACTGGGTTCGATTCGAAGACATCAAGTAGGAGCAACGAAATGACCTTCCATAAAGAGCGCGGCTATTCCTTCCAGTTTCGGTCCGGTGGTGTTGTGGTCCTTAAAGGTCACATCTACATCGGATTCTTCGATACCTTCGAGCAAGCCCTCAAACAAGTTTTCGGCGGGTAACTGAAATGAAATTGCACGAAATCCAGCATCTGGCTTCGATGGTCGATACCGAGACCACGGTCACTATCGTTCGAGGGGGCACCGAGTTCGTTCTCAACTCGGATTGGAGGGTCGTTATCGAAGCCCCTGATGGTCATCCCTATGAGTTGCATAAAGAGCCGTGGACTGCAAAAGATTTGGTGGAGTTCATGGTTCGTTATCCTCTGGCGGATGACGATTGCATGATGGTGTTCCTCTACAATGTTCCAGACGACTGCGATACCTTGGCTCTGGTTCCTACCGAGGTGGCAATTTACTTGGACAATGGCACTTATGAACTCGAATTCAGCGCTCTGTGAAGACACCATTCTGACGATGATAGGGCCCGATGTCCTATCCCTCGCCGAGTTCGGTCTCACGCTTCTGAAGCTCAAAGACGATGTCATTTCGGAGCTTCGGGTCGAAAACACCACCATCGAAGATGTGGTTTGCTGGATGGATAATTTAGAAGCCCCGGTGTTCATCTATGATGCCTCGGTATTCGAGTCCTACCTGGTCGAACAGTATCTGATTGATGGAGATAGACTAATTTTGTTCACTGAAGATGCCGCATGAGGGGGCGATAGATGGAATATAGATTAATCAAAGTAAACGAAGTATGGCATGTCGCCTTCAAGAATAAGGGATACGGAGACTTCGTCATCGAGTTCTCCCAGACTTTTGCAACCAAAGATGAGGCGGATGACGCCGCAAGAACTCGCAAAATCAAGCCTCTCAATACTGCTGATGAGAAATGAAATGACATTCGAAGAGTGGTGGGTTGAATACTGGAAGACCAACGGACTCCCGGGCATCATGAATTTAGCCTTCAGAGAAGTCGCCCAGAAGGCTTGGGATGCTGCCACGATGCAAGCGGAAAGAACTCGACAGGAGGATGTCGAGTCCAAGTTCCGTTTAACCTTTGCCGAATTTCATGATTGAGGAGATAAGTGATGCGTAAACTGGCTACCATAGAAACCATTTCAGAAATCAAAACTCATCCGAATGCGGATGCTATCGAACTCGCTATGGTTCGCGGTTGGCAGGTCGTCGTCCGCAGAGGCGAGTTCCAACCCGGTGATAAGGTGATCTATCTGGAGATCGATTCCTGGGTGCCGACTGAAATCGCCCCCTTCCTCTCTAAAGGGCAGGAGCCTCGCGAATACGAGGGTGTTAAAGGCGAGCGCCTACGCACTGTCAAACTTCGTGGAGAGATTTCCCAGGGCCTGATTCTTCCTTCCGAAATCGTTAACCCTTCTCTGGTTAACGACTGGACCGATGGCACCGACTTGACAGAAATCTTGGGTGTCATCAAATGGGAGCCGCCGATCTCCGCGCAGTTGGCGGGACAAGTCGAAGGCAATTTCCCTTCTTTCATTCGTAAGACCGATCAAGAGCGCGTTCAAAATTGCTACTCCGAAATGGCGTTTCTTGATAATCATCAGCACGGTGGTATTCGATGGATCATCGAAGAGAAACTGGATGGTTCTTCCTGCACCGTCTTTGTCCGCTTTCAACGCGATGTGGCTGAAGGTCTCTACGAAGTAGGTATCTGTTCTCGAAACTTCGAGCTAAAGATTAACGAGGAGAACAAAGATAACACCTTCATCAAAACCGTGACCGAAGCTGGTTACTTGGACCACATGTTCAAACTCGGTAAGTCGATTGCCGTTCAAGGCGAGGTCTGCGGACCGGGCATTCAGGGCAATAAATACAAGCTGGAACGTCCTACTCTTTTCGTGTTCGATGTTTTCCTTATTGACGAGCGTCGTTATGCTACGCGAGAAGAGCGCTGGGAAGTTCTGCAAGCATTGATTTCCCTTGGAGTCAAGGTAGACCAAGTCCCTCATTTGGGATCTACCAAGATGCCCGGTTCTATTCAAGAATGCCTGACTATGGCTGACGGTAAGAGCAAGATCAATCCGAAAGCCAATCGTGAAGGCATCGTGTTCAAAACCCTAGATGTCATCGAAGGACAAGTGGTGTCGTTCAAGGCTATCAGCAACGCCTTCCTATTGCAAGAAAAATAATCCTCGGAAAGGAGCAGTTATGAAGACAGAATCTATGGTTCTAACCGACAACCAAATGACTAATCTGATCCACCACAAGATTAAAGGAGACGCTCACCATAAAGACGCCATCAGAGATGAATGGCTAGTCTTTTCATATCAAACCTGGCAAGACGATTTGCATATCACCAAGTTCATCGAAAAGATCAACAAGTGGTTATCTCATCAAAAGCTGCCGATACAGGTCACGAACTTCACGCGATTCGATGAAGAAGAGGGTGACCCCGAAACGGTCGAATGGGAAGTGCAGATCACAACACATGATTAGGAGATACTTGCAATGAGTCATTTAGCATCAATTCATATCTTCCACTTACCTTCGGGTACCCACTTTTATACGGTTGAAGAGCCGGCACCCACTCACGATGAAGCTAGAGAGCAGTTCTCCAAACTAGCGGAAGTGATTTCTGCGATGAAGGAGGACAATCACAGTATCGTGTTAGAAACCGATGAAGGCTATGTTATCATGTCTCGTAAGTTTTTAACCGATTCCATTCTGCGTTTGAAAGTTAGAGAAGTCGAGGAAGAAACTGATGACAATGCTGGTTAATCTTCTGGTTAGAGACCATCTACCGCAGTTCCTGGATCACTATTCCGCCCTAACTCCAGACGATAGGCACAATCGTTTTTTTCATAGCATGGGTCCGTCAGCCATCAGGGATTGGGTGCTATCGACCACGGAACGCCCTTATTCGCATTACTTCTTCATAAAGGAGAATGAGGAAGGGGAATTCGAAGGATTGGTTACGCTGGGAATCCATCCTGAAAGCAACGAAGGCAATGCCGCTGTCAGTGTTCTACCGCATCGCCGCGGACAGGGGTTGGCCCAGAGCCTACTGGGCGAAGCAATCGAAGCCGCCAAGGGAATGAAACTGAAGAGACTCGTCTTCGAGTGCTTGATGAATAACCACGACTGCCAACGCCTATACACCAAGATGGGGTTCACGTGCAAGTATAATACCGAGCAGCAGTGCCTCGTCGGGCACCTCGATCTGGAGAGTGATGGTGGTTAAAGAATTGCTTGTTATTGCGATCATCGTTCTGATTGCTGCATTCAGCTTTCCGCACTTCGGTATCTTCTTATCGATTCTGGGTGTGGTGGCTTTAGTTGCATCGCCTTATGCTATATTGGTGGTTCTTATCGTCCCATCATTTAGATCTCGTTTTTTATCCGCTTAAATCGAAGCCCCGTATTCGACGCACAATCGAATACGGGGCTTCCTATTCGGGGAAAATATTATGACACAATTTACCGAAGTTCTCGAAGACCCACGTTATGTAAGATATTTAGATTACGGTTTTGTCGGATTGCTTTCCGTGATGCGGAGATGATTCTACCATAGACAATGCAGCTCGAGTGAGTTATGGCGGCAATGGTGTGCCAAGAACCAAACAGGACACTTCTAACCTATTAAGATATCTGATGAGGAATAGACACACCAGCCCATTCGAGATGGTGGAACTTCTCTTTCATTTGAAGATACCTATCTTCGTGATGCGCCAGCATGTCAGACATAGAACAGCATCGCTAAATGAGTACTCCGGACGTTATTCTACGATGTCTAACGAATTTTACTTTCCTTCTGAAGATAGAGAGTTCGGTCAGTCGACAACCAACAAGCAAAAATCAGAAGGCGATATTGCTGCGGGGGTCTATTACGATTTCCAAAGTGGTGCGCGTGATGTCTACGATAATTCTTATGATATCTATGTTCAGGCGATCAGGGGAGGAATGAGCCGAGAGATTGCTCGCATCATCTTACCTGTCGCCAACTACACCGAACTCTATTGGAAGATAGATTTACATAACTTCTTCCATTACATTGGTTTAAGAAACGATCCCGGACATGCACAATCGGAAATCGTACAGCTAGCCAAAGCGATGTATGATCTGGTGAAGCCTTATGTTCCTATCTCATGTCAGGCGTTCGAAGATTACAGATTCGATGGTATATCTTTCTCCGTTCAAGAGCAGAAGGCTCTGGCGGAACTATTAAAGGTGGATGATTTCGTGCAGGGGTCGATGGATGCGACCTTAAACACCTATCTCAAGGGACGAGAGTTGGATGAATTCAAGAATAAACTTACAAGAATCATAGAAAGGAAATAAGATGGCACAACTCACACCCTATCAACAATACATTCATCTATCTCGTTATGCCAGATGGGACGATCAAAAGAGACGCCGAGAGACCTGGGAGGAAACCGTAGACCGCTATACCACATTCTTTACGGAAAAGTTTCGGCCCACAGGTTTTCCCGGAGGTTGAAATCAATCAAGCCATCAAGGCTCTTAAAGTCATGCCGTCTATGCGTTGCCTGATGACCGCTGGACCGGCACTGGAAAGAGACAACGTGGCAGGATTTAACTGCACTTATGTGGCTATCGATCATCCCAGAGCATTCGATGAGATCCTCTATCTTCTGATGTGCGGATGCGGTGTCGGCTTCTCGGTCGAGCGCCAGTTCATCGCCAACCTGCCCGTCATCAACGAAGACTTCTATCAAGTAGAAACGGTCATTCAAGTACACGACTCTCGCATAGGTTGGTCCACGGCATTTAGACAGATCATCGCTCTTCTCTATGCGGGTCAGATTCCGCATTGGGATCTTACCAAACTCCGACCTAAAGGCTCTCGCTTGAAGACTTTCGGTGGCAGGGCCAGTGGCCCAGAACCCCTCAATCAACTCTTCAAATTCTGCGTGGATGTCTTTAAGAGGGCTGCAGGAAGAAAGCTGAACAGCGTGGAGTGTCACGATATCGTCTGCAAGATCGCGGATATCGTAATCGTCGGTGGAGTTCGTCGTTCGGCTTTGATATCGCTCTCCAATCTGTCCGACGACAGAATGAGAAACGCCAAAACAGGTCAATGGTGGGTAGGTAACCCGCAGCGAGCTCTGGCTAACAACTCATCCGCCTATACCGAGAAACCCGAGATCGAGATCTTCTTGAAGGAATGGATTACTCTGATTGAAAGCAAGAGCGGAGAGCGCGGAATCTTCAATCGCGTATCGGCGACCAAGAAGGCAGCCTCTACCGGTAGAAGAAAGACCGACGGTGTCGCATTAGGTACCAACCCATGCGGTGAGATTTACTTGAGATCTTGCGGGTTCTGTAATCTCTCGGAGGTGGTGATCAGACCCGAAGACGACTTGGAGTCTCTTACCGAGAAGGTACGACTCGCCTCTATCATCGGTACTTTCCAATCTACGTTAACCGACTTCCGTTACATTCGAAATGTCTGGAAGAAGAATGCCGAAGAAGAACGCTTGCTGGGAGTGAGCTTGACGGGTATCATGGACCATCCCGTTCTGAGTCAGGTCACCAAGGATGCCGAGATGTGGTTAACTCTCTTAAGAGCCACAGCCATCAACACGAATAAGGAATGGGCAGAGAAGCTGGGAATAGAGCAGAGCGCCGCCGTGACTTGCGTGAAACCCAGCGGTACGGTTGCGGAACTCGTGGACACGGCATCGGGTATTCACCCTCGCTATTCGGCATTCTATATCCGATCGGTGAGAAACGACTCCAAAGATCCTCTGGCTCAGCTGATGATTGATCAGGGTATCCCGCATGAGCCGGACATCATGAATCCCGGGAACATCATGGTATTCTCATTCCCTAAAAGAACTCCGGAAACGAGCGTGATGCGCGACGACATATCGGCAATCGATCAGCTCAATCACTATCGAATGGTGAGAGATTGCTGGTGCGAGCACAATCCGTCCTGCACTATCTACGTGAAGCCCGACGAATGGCTGGCGGTAGGAGATTGGATCTATCGAAACTGGGATGATGTGGGTGGAGTATCGTTCCTGCCTCACAGCGATCACATCTACAAGCAGGCACCGTTCAGCGAAATCAGTCAAGAAGAATTTCATGCCTTGGAAGAAGCTTTCCCGGACATCGATTTTTCTGTCATTCATCAATATGAAAGCGACGATAACACCACTGCTACGCACGAGCTGGCTTGCGTGGCTGGGGTCTGTACCATCAGTTAGCACTTGACATTTTTGGCTCGAGGTGCTATAATGAATTATGAAATTACAGGAGACTTAAAATGATAGATGTAAGCTATGAACTTCGACTGATTGAAGATTTTGTTGCCGCCAACGATAAGAAAATCTATTGTGCTACTTCGGGGGGTAAGGATTCTGCGGTTATCATGCACTTAACCCATCAAGTCTTCCCCGAGTGTCTGTTCATTCATAACCCGAAGATCGAAACGGACCCGCGAACTGTTCAGATGCTCTATGAGTACTCCATGAAGTATCACATCTTGTATTGCCGTGGAGCGGATATGCAAGCCTTGATTGATACGGGAGGCTACCTGGGTCAAATCGATGGTACCAAGCGATGCGAGTGGAATAGAGAAGGCAAGAGCATCGACGTCATCATCGACGGTAAGAACGTGAGGAGAGATGAGATGAATGAAGCCTGGGTCGTAAAAGGTATCTGGGGTATTCAGAATCTCTATCCCATTCTCGAGTGGTCGGACGAGAAGGTGTTCGAGTTCTGTCGAGAGAACAACATCACTCTTTCCAAGGAGTATGATGACCAATGAAAACGGTCATCTTCGCACCTCATATCGATGATGAAACGATTGGCTGCCATAGTCTACTCGCAAAAGGCGAAGTGACGGAAGTCTATTACTTCTTCGAGTACTTCGAAGAGAGAGTGCTCGAAGCATTGAAGGCGGCTGAGCGATTTGGGTTTGCCACTCGCTGCGTTTTGGATTTAGTCAGGTTTGAGAGCTCATTTCATTCACTCTTCGCTCCCGACGATGTCATTCTCGTACCTCGCATTGAAGATCATCATCCGGATCATCAAACGGTCCATCGAATGGCAAAGTCGCATCATTCCAATCTGCTTTTCTATAGCGTGGATATGAACTCTGGTGCTATTCCGTATACCGAAAACGAGGTGAAGAAGAACGATCTCTATCGTCTGTATCCATCGCAAAAGGACTATTTCGATAACCATCCGCAATGCTATCTGTTCGAGCACATCTCTAAATCAGGAGGTCAAAATGGCTAAATTAGGTGTAGAAGTAGAAGGTAGGCTGAAGGGAGTCTATTCGCTCTTCGTCGAGGTAGATGAGATCAAGCGACTTTTGAATCCCGAGAACCAGTACCTCCTGGATCAGGTGGGCCAGGTCTCCGTTCCCGACGAGAAATCGGCGATCACTCAAGAAGATATCGACATCCTGATGTCGTTGGACAAGCGACTCGTGGTTACATTAGAGACGCCACATGTAAAATTACCGTTATCCGATTTACCCTCTCGTCTCAATCTGGTTTTGGTAATCAAAGTTCCCCAGTTCTTCGATTTGGCGATTACCGATCAGATCAAGTTCGTCAGTGATAGCAGGTTGGTCTATATGATCCCGAAGGAGTCGATGATCGTGACTACTCCCGACGAGTTTGATGATGATAAAGAGGTGGAGATTCTATGACCGTCTACATCGTACCCATAGAACCTCTCGACGAACGATACACGGCATCCTGGTACAGGAACATCCCGATAGCCTTTAACGCATACGCGGATGTCGTCGTAATCGATGGCGAGCCTCTATCCGATTATGTCGACGCGGGAACCTTCCTGGACATCAATAGCACGGTCCACTATAAGTCAACGCAACTGGCCCAGATATCAAGACTCTTCTTTCAGAGGAAGATTAAGAACGGCGATATCTTCTTCGTGGCAGACATCGAATTCTGGGGAATAGAATCTATCCGCTTTATGGCTGATCTGCAAGGAATCGAAATCGGACTTTTCGGCTTCTGCCATGCGGCATCGTACACGATAGAGGACTTCATGGAGCCCGCGGCACCTTACTCGAAGTTCTTCGAATTGGGATGGCTCGCAGCCTTCGACTTGATCTTCGTGGGTACCGAGTATCACAAGAGAGCCATCATCGAGAGACGAATAGACCCGCTGGTTGTAAGCGAAGCCGATAGGAAGAAGATGACGGATAAGATCGTGGTGACAGGTAATCCGCTGTTCGCCTCCGATTACGAAAATCTTCGAGTGCCCAAGTTGAAGCAACTGATCATCAGTAACCGTTTCGACTGGGAGAAGAGACCCAATCTGTCGTTGGACTTTTGCTACATCTTGAAGAGACGAGTGCCCGATTTGAACATCATCGTAACCACATCGAGACCCGAGTTCAAATCTAATAAATCGTGGTTAGTCGAGCTGGCGAGGTGCATGGAAAAAGACGGTATCATCAAAATCTACGAAGGCTTGTCGAAGAAGGAGTATCATACTCTTCTGGCGGAGAGCAGAATCTTCTTGACCAACACCATCGAGGAGAACTTCGGATATTGCTTGCTTGAAGCCATTCTATACAACACCTACCCTATCGCGGAAAACAAGTATAGTCATCCCGAGTTGCTGATGAACGATAGTAGGTTCCTGTTCGACGATACCGATGAGATCATCCCGAAGGCGCTGGCGCTTCTGGAATCCGACTTCGACATCTCGCATATGGCTACCAAGTATTGCAGTTCGATTATTCGTATGATTGAGGCGATTATTCACTATAAATAGACATCGGAAACGCCTAACGGGTTTCCATTCATCATATTCTTGCTTACTAAAAGGAGAAAACATATGAACTCATTAGTCACTACCACAAGGTTTCCAAAAGAAGTTGGCGACCTGTTCAATCAATTCTTTAATGGACAAGATCTCTTTCCTATCTCGCGTCAAGAGGGATATCCCCACTATAACGCTTGGGCGGATGCAGATGGAACCCATAAAATCGAAATCGCCGTTGCGGGGTTTTCGAAGGATGAAATCGCTGTCGACTTCGACGGTAGAACTCTAAGCATCACCGGTGAGAAGAAAGAGACTACCGAAGATACGGATAGACGCTGGCTGTACCGCGGATTGGCAAAGAGAAAGTTCGTTCGCCAATTCGATGTTAGAGGCTCGTTTACCATCGAGAGTGCCATCCTTAAAAACGGTGTTTTAACGATTTCGTTGAAGGACGAAACCCGAAAAGCCGTGATTGAGGTACAGGAAGACTAAGTCACATCGGAGGGGCGAAAAGCCCCTCCTTACTATTCGATCCGATATAAAGAGGAACAAACGATGAAAATCGTGAGTCAATTCTCGGATTATTATGATCACATCGAAGAAACCTACTATTCACCAGGTACTCCAAAAGTAGAGTACCATAGAAAAACCGAACATTGTAGCCCATCTCAGACATACCGTGTAAGAGAGAAATTGCCGTCAGAGAAAATAGAAAGTATCAGGTACTTCTACGATAAGAAGGAGAACTGGTTTATCAACTTCTTCGCTCTTGGGTTTTGTGGAAGGCTATACCGAGGAGTTCAAATAAAGGTCCTTGAGACCATCGAGGTTTCTTACACCTTGTCCGGTGCTACCTATCTACCGAGCAAGCACGGTGTTCAAGTGCCTGAGGATGTCGAAGAGAACGCTAAAAAGCATTTCGAACTATGGGATGATTTCTGTCAAGACGCGTGCTATGAAATCGAAGATCCATCGTTTGTCGTGCTTCCGGGAAGTTTCCAAAACATCCAAATCATCAAAAATCCTGTACTATCGGATTTTCATTTTCAAAAAACGATGAACTCTTACGATGCGTTTCATAGAACTAACCTGTTCTTGGTAGAACAGCAAGAGAGGAAATCTAAGAAGAAGGGGCGATCGAGTAACATCTGGCATTTCAATCCATTCATATCTGCATTTCTTACTGTTCAATAACTGCTTGGAGTCTATATCATGAGAAACATTAGCCTTGCGCTTGCTTTGGGTATCGTCATCAATGGGTGTTCGAGTATGGCACCACCCGTGCCACCCGCCGACTCTAACATTCCGGGTCAATGGGGTGCTGGTCCAACCACCCAGATGCCCGCTCTTCGATGGAATCAAATTTTCACTTCCCCTCTCATTCAGAGAGACATCGCTCTGGCGGTCGAGTCGAATAAGGACCTTAAGAAGGCTGCCTTAACCGCGCTGCGAGCGCATCAGCTTATCAATACGGTTAACGGACCGCTTTCGGTAAGCGCCGGTGTCGGTGGCGAGTATGAATGGGATGTGAAATCGTGCTGTACTACCAACGAACAAACCTACGGAATCCTCGGACTCTCCTTCGACCTCGACATCTGGGGGCGAATTAAGTCGGCGACAGAAGCGGCTACATTGAACGCGGAAGCCGAAGACTTAACCGTGAAGGGCGTTCAGGACGCCATCGCCGCGGATGTCATCAAAGCGCATCTGGTCATCGCCTATGCCAATCAGTACCATAGAGTTCTGGATGAGATGGGTAGAGTGCTGTCATCCCTCGAGCAGAAAGCCAATGCACGAACTCAATCGGGCCTACCTAACTCGGCGGAGCTATCACGAGTGCTGCTAAAGAAAGCGAACATCCTGGCTATCCGTACTCAGGTCGAACAGCAGAAATCTTCGGCGATCGAAGCTCTGAGATTGCTTACCTCTTATCATAGGCAGGATAACGAGTATGCCAAGAGCTTGGGCGAGTTGAGTCCTCTCTTCTTCACGATCCCGGAAACGACTTCGGCTGCGGTGATTCTCAATCGTCCGGACATCATGTCCTTGGATAAGAAGATGAGAGCCACCAATGCGGAGATCGGTGTCGCCATTGCCAATCGTTTACCGCAGATTAGCATTCCTGTCAACCTGCTGGCTCTAACCACTGGGCCACTCTTCTTAATCGCTTCCCCCGCTATCACGCAATCCCTCTACGATGGAGGACGACTAAAAGCGATCGAGAATGCTGCAGTCACGAGTCGAGATATCGCTCTTATCGAATACGAGAGGGGGATACAATCCGCTTTCCGCGATGTGGCTAACGGTATCTCGAATGCGAATACGATGAGATCTCAGGTTGAGATTGCTAATCAGGCTCAAAGCCTTTCGCAGCAAGCATTCAATCGAACTCTCGCACGAAACGACGCCGGATACGATTCTTTATCCGATCTCATCGACAGGTACGAAGAACTGCTGACAGCGAACACTCAGGAAACGAAAGCGGTGTACGATCGTGCTACGAACGCGGTGGCGCTGTTCGCAGCGACCGGCGCCGGTGTGTAGCATTCGAGCGAAAATATTTTTTCTGAACGGCTTGACTTTGGGCTCCTGGTCTGCTATACTAAGCACATCAAGTAAGCCAAACCAGGAGCCAAAAATGTCCAGCACCCAGTTCGTAGTATCCAGCCCGGTCCACGGCGACTTCGCCGGCTACGCGGATCCGATGGTCGCGAAGGCGGTAGCTCACCGGCTGAACGTCCGGTTGTTTGACGCGGTGGTTTACTTCCCGCTGGTCGAGGTGGACTTCGTGGTCTCCATGGAGCAGGAGTCGGCCCTGAACCGGCAGTACCGGGCGGAGGAGTTCGAGGTGGTCCGTGTTATCGAGGTCTGAAGGACCTCATTACCAATCAAGGTGGTATTCGATGAACCCGAAGCGTGAAGTTCGTACCCCGAAGTTCAAGATGCGCGTGGTCGGCGCGGGCCGTGGTAAGGGCTCCTACAAGCGTCAGAAGTCTAACAGTCAGAAGTGGTCGAAGGGTGAATGAAATGAGTACCAAATGCGAAATCCCGCGTTTCCCGAAGGGTTGCACCATCACTAACATCCGCCAGGGTAAAGGCGCCAGGTCTTGCTTTATCTATGCCGATTTGCGCGCTCCCGATGGTACGCTGCTTATCGCGGCTCACCTCGAATACATCAATGAGCAACTGATCGAACATGGAGTCGAAAAATAATGGCTATTCCAGTGATGAGCCCTCGCCTCGAGGTTTTGACCTCACTTCACATCGATTGCGTTAAAATCGCCTTCTTCTTTCAGGAAGTGGCGAAGATGTCTAACGGTAAGTCCTACACTTATCCTCTATTCGTCGAATCGCCTCCCTATTCCAAGTTCGCCGTTCTCTTCGAATCCGAAGGCGAGCGTGCCGATCAGATCATAACGGCTATTCGCATCGATTAGACGTCGCACGCGAGCGAAAATATTTTTCCTGGACGGCTTGACTTTTTCGCTCGCGGCTGCTATACTACGCACATCAAGTAAGCCAAACCAAGATCAGAGGTCAAGAACATGCTGCAGGAATTCGCTCAGAAAAATGCCGACGGTACCTGGGAAGAAGGCGCTTTCTCTCTCCTTACCACGCAGTACGGCGCCGACCGCCGTAACCTGGTTATGGTACATCGGTACCAGGGTCGCGTCATTCGCGAATACGAGCGCAACGGCTACGACGACTCCGACTTCTTTGCGGTAGTCTGGGATGAGGAGACGCAGGCGCCGCGCCATGTCATGTATGCGACCACTCGCGCCTGGACTTATGCGTGCGGATGCATTATAGATGCGACTCCTGAGATCCTCGAAAAGTACAATGCCTGGTGCAAGCGTCACGATGCTGCATGGGCTGCTTACCACAAGCTGGAAGCGAAGTATATCCCTGCGAAGGGCAAGACTATCCGCTCCACCACTCGTCGCGGTAAAGCGAAGGGCAAGCAAGGTTTGGTGACCTGGGTGGGGGCGTCGTTATACGGTGGTATGTCCGCTCGCTTCGTTACCGATTCCAATGAAGTGATTTTCGTGTCCACCGACAGCATCGAGATTCTCGATGAGGAAACCGATACCTGGCTGCCCGGTGCGCGCCATTGCAAACTGGGTTGGCACGTTCCCGAGGAAATCCTCCCGACCCCGAAAATCTAATCAATGAGAGGGGGCGGCAGCGCCCCCTGGAGTCCGCAGAGATGAATACGAAGTCCGAATATCTTCCATTGAAGTATCGTCGTCGGATTAGGCTAAGCAACTCCATCCTGTATCGGCGAATCAAGAGCCACAACCAATACTGGTTGAAAGAAGAGTTAGAGCAACCTTTCGGAGAACTGATGTGGGTGAGAGATTTTATCGCCAGCGCGACAATCTAACGATGAACAACCAGCCCATTCCGCCGGCTCAGCGCCGCCCGAAGGGTACGGTCCCGACTTATTACGAACTGCTTCGTCAGCAAAAAACCAAAGCGGAGAAATCCAAATGATTCTGTCCGATTTAAACCCTTTCCGTAACGATCCGATGATCAAGTTCAAAGAGGAGATCGTCGAGGGTAAGTCCTATACCATCGTAGCGTATATGATCGGTAACAAGGAACTCTGGGATACTCCCCTCGCGGATGAGACTCGCGGTATCACTTTCGAGACCGATACCGGCAAGTGCGTATCTCGCCCGTTCAAGAAGTTCTTCAATGTGGGCGAGCGTGCTGATACTGATCCGGTTTCCGTATCTCGCGATTTCGTGGAATGCTACGAAAAGCGCGACGGGTCGATGCTGACGCCCATCATCACCGATAACGGCAACATCATCTTCAAAACCAAGAAGTCCTTCTTCAGCGATGTAGCGAACACTGCGAATCTCTCTATTCCTTTTAGAGTCGATGCTCTCAGTCGAAATTGCTTGGTTTATTACGACTCGACTCCTATCTGGGAGTTTACTCACCCCGATCACAAAATCGTTATCGATTACCCGCCGAGAGTTCGTTGGACTCTTCTGGCTATCCGTGATAACGTATCCGGTGAGTATTTTCCTTACGAAGCCGTGCAAGCCATCGCGGAAATTCACGGTTGTTCGGTGATACCCCGTCTCCAGATGACCTGGGACGAGATACAGCGCTCTATCGAGAACGACAAGGGGATCGAAGGCTATGTGCTGCTTCTGAAAGATGGGCGCCGTGCCAAGTACAAGACTGCGTGGTACCTTTCCATGCACCGTACCATGACCGAGCTGCGAGTGCGTGATGTGGCGGAAGCGGTAGTAAACGAAACCATCGATGATATGAAGTCTCTGGTAGCGTCGCAAGGTAAGGATATCGCTCCGCTCGAGGCTATCGAGAATCAAGTCGCGCACGAACTGCAATGGCTTCGTAATGAAGTCAACGTGGCGTCGCAGTCGTTCATCGGCGAGACGTTCAAGGACATCGCGCTCGCTTTGAAAGGCAATCATCTGTTCTCTCTGATCATGAGCGAGATGCGCGGGAAGGAGCCCAACTATATCGACTTCTGGAAGCGCAACTACCTGAAGACGTACTCGCTCCGAGTGGTTTATAACCCCTCTTTCTCGAAAGATGAGTGAAATAAATAAGGAAGAAATAACACCACAAGGAGAATCAAAATGATCAAATTCAGTCAATTCATGTCCGAGGAAGAGCTCATCACGGAGGCAGGGAAAGCCTCCGGTTATTCCGACGAGCACGCTTTCGTGCATACCTGGAATCACATGGTGAAGAAAGGTATCGCTCACGACAAAGAGGCGATGCACAAAGAAATCGATGATGCCCAAAAGGACGAGAACCATCCACTAAACCATAAAAACATCCCTTCTGATGGGTTTAAGGGTGGAGATAAGAAAAACTCTTCGCCGGCAGCCTACACCAAAGAGATGCACCATGCAGCGGATACCATTCACACGGTAGCCACTCATCCCGACTTCAAAGGCGCTGTCGAGCACAAGCACGAGGCTTCGGTTGCTGGCGCATCTCATGGAAAGGTATCGGATTCGTGGGGTAGTCATGGTGCCAAGAATGCCACCTCGAAGGCGGACATTAAAATCGGAAACGAGCACAAACTCTCCTATAAGAAGAGTGGTGGCTCTCAGCTGATGTCGGCTGAACCGGCAGAGACGAAAGCAACCTATCACCATGTTGCCGATTCGATGACTAAAGAGGGCAAAGTCACTAAAGAACAAGCGGACTCTATGAAGGAGCACGCCAATAAGGTTGCCGAGCATATTTCTGCGATGAAAACCGCAAAGACCACCGCCGAGAAGGTAACCCATAAAGAAGCCGCTCAAAAGCACATCGATGCCATTCACGAGCATCACCCCGAGGTGAATAACTATGTTCATCACGAAGCGGCATCGGGCAATCACAAGTTCGGAACCGGTGGTGAAGGAAGCGCGACTCATATTCTCTCTTCGTACAGCAAGAAAACCGGTAGTGCCGGTCTACATCATGTCAATGAATACAAGCACGGCACCATGAAAACCGCTCATCCTCGCGTAGCACTACCCAAGGGCGACGGTCGCCCTGGAAACGTGAAAATCGACATCAAGGATTGACGTCGCATTTTCGTGGAACTATTTTTCCTGAAAGGCTTGATATTCGGGTCCTGGTCTGCTATACTATGCACATCAAGTAAGTAAACAACCAGGAGCCCGAGATGGTCACCAAAGAGCAAATTATCGAACTGCTACAGAATAATGACAAAGCAGTGGTACGAGCTCTGATAGTTTTGAACGAACGTCAGACAGCGGACGAGCAAGCGAACGAGGAGACGAAGTTCCAAAACGGACGCGGTTTCCGTCCTTGTCATGCGCGCATGGGGACTTCGATGGCGAAGTTCTACATTCGGAACCAGTACCTGACTCCCAAGCAGCTCGCCTACTGGCGTGCGCTCGACAAGTCCGGTAAGATGCGAATTGCGATTTACGCCGGGCAGCTACTCCAAGTGGCTATGGCGAAGCAGAGCAATAATTGAGACGAGGTGGTAAAATGACTCCGAAATATAATTTTCATTACACGAAGGACCAGGTTGTTAAAGCGACCGACATCGCCAAACTGCAAGAGATGCAAGCTATGGTCCGAACACTGATGGAATTTCCGGTTGCCAAGCTCGAGGAACTGGCTGACATCGAGATGACCCGCAGCGCCTGGAGCCACTACGGTGACGACTACGGTGATAACATCATGCTGAAAAAGATTAAGATTCTGAAAGATATCATCTGTCTTTTGGATGAATGCACCAAACAGGACTTGTTGGACGAGCTGGCCCAGGAAACGGCGGAAGCCGATGTAGCAGGCGAGTGAAAATATTTTTCCTGAACGGCTTGACATTCAGATTGCGTGTGCTATACTATAGGCACAGTAAGTAAACCAACCCAGGAGCCCGCGATGGTCACCCAGCTCGAAGTCGACACTTTCCTCCGTAACACCGCCGACCAGATGGTGCGGTACATCCGCGAGAAGTATGACGCTCCCAAATTCTCTCCGCTGATCCAAACCACCTATGCTCTCAACCGCCGTACTTCGCGCGGTGGTGTACGCAAAGGGCGCGCTTTTATCAACATCGTAGCCAAGCGTTTCCTCGCTGCTGCCCAAAGCGTTTCCGGGCTGATGGACGAGCCCGAGTACAAGAGCTTCAACCGCGACTCGGTCATCGGTGGGTTGTATAACATAACCTGGAAAAAGGCTCTGGCGTCGCTGCTCGCCCACGAGCTGGCTCACGCTGCGCAATTCGACAGCGGTACCAAAGTAGGTGCCAAGCGCGTGCTGGGGATCGAAAGTCTCGATGACCGCAATGAGATACTGCGCGGGCATGACTGGTTCTGGAAGCGCATTTATGCCGATCTCCGTACTCAGTTCGTCAACGGCAATGAGTTTCCCATTGTCGTGCAGACCCCCGCGCCGGCTCCCGTTCCCAAGACCGTCACTGCTGCAATAAAGGCTGTTCCGGCTCCCAAGGTTATGCCCGAGGAAACTAAGCCGGCGGCTCCGCGTACCGGGGCGCTCTATGTGAAGTACGCCTACAAGGGCAATACCACGGTCACTCGTTTCTACATCGACCAGAAGCTGGCTGCAGTGATTGTCGAAAACAACCGCCAGTTCTATAAAGCCGACGAGTTCGGTGAAATCCAAGAAAAACTTCCGTTCACTACACTTGCCGAAGCTCGCCGCTTCCTAATCGGGATGTAATGACATGTCAAAAGAGATCAACTTTAAAGATGCCGGCTGTACCGATACCCTGGGTTCCGCTCTTAACCACTATAGCCAGAACTTCGATTTCAAGGACTCCAAGAAGTGGGCTCTGGAGTGGATTAAGGTTCATCTGCCCGATGAATACGATAGGTTGAAGGACGAGAAGGAGCACAAGTTCTCTAACCGCGGGTTCGTCTGTCGCATGATGAAGAACGGGCTCGTTCTTTCCGACCAGCAGAAGCACGATCTCGTGAAGTTCTTCTTGAACATGCCCACCACCTTACCCGAGGTCGAGGAACGCGATACTGCTGCTCCCAAGCGCAAGCCCGTGGAGAAGGTGAACACGGTTATCTTCCAGATGGAGGATGTCGTGGACGCTATCCTGTCCGACAACGAACCCAGGCCCGTCGAAATCCCTATCGATAAATCGAAGCTTGCCGAGGCGCAAGCCTGGCTCGAGAAGGAGATTATCGAGGCGCAAGAGCAAGTGGAGAAGCAGAAAGCCATCCTGGAGCAGCTCACTTCCGTCTACGAGCGCTGCGGTGGTATCAGGAGTAAAATCGCTCCCGCCAAGCCCAAGGCTAAGCCCAAGGAAACTGCGTCCACTCTGAACGCCGATAAAGCCAAAGCGATTAAGACGATGACCTATCAGAAGAGGGATGAGGAACTGGGCATCGACTCCCTGTCTCCGGCTCGTCTCGTGGGAGCTAAAGCGGCGATCCTGTATAACACGAAGTACCGAACTCTTTTGCGCTTCGTGGCTAAGCCGGGTGAGAGTCTCGCGGTTAAGGGTTCCTCGATTCGTAATCACGACGAGGAGAAGAGCACTTCGAAGAAGGTGAGAAAGCCCAAGGACTTCTTTGCCGTGGAAGACCGCTGGAAAGCGTATGATCTGCTGAATACCACCGAGCGCAAGGCGACCACGCACGTTTCGTCTGAAATGATGATCGTCGAAACCAAGTGAGGGGACCGTAGCATTTTCGTGGAACTATTTTTCCTGAACGGCTTGACTTTCAGTTCTTGGTCTGCTATACTATGCACATCAAGTAAGTAAACCAACTGGAGCCCAAAATGCGTAAAAATCAACAGTTTGTCATCACTGTCCCGTTCAACAACACCGTCAACGCTCAGTCCCAAACTTTCAACAGTGCAAATTGCAAACGCTCAAAGTTCCAAGTTCAAACCCTTCTCGAAATTTCACAACACCCACACTTCGCCTTTTTCGTAACACAAGCCATGCGCAACAATCAGTCAATTATCGTTGCGCCTAACTATTCCTGTCACTTCGAAGTACATTTCTTCCTTACTTCCGGAAAGTCTCACATGCTCAGAATCGACCGTGAAAGTTTCACGGAAATCTACGCCACTTCCGGAAATCCCTACATTCACACCCCGCGTCCGTAACAAACTTCAAACAGTGCAACACTCTCGAAAGAGTGTTGCATTTTTCATTAAATAAGAGGATCACTATGGCCATTCTCGATATTTTAGAACGCATCGCTTCCGATAACTCGCGCAAGTTCAAAGAAGGTGTCCTGACCGAGCACAAAGACGACCCCCTTCTGAAGAAGGTCTTCTGGGCTGCGTATAACCCCGAGATCACCTACTGGATCGCCGCTCACCCGACCGTTCAAAACGGATACGCGGGCACTCTATCTCTCGACACGGCAATCGATGAAGTCCTCGCCAATCTGGCATCCCGCAAGATCACGGGCAACGCCGGCATCAACTTTTACCTGAACATTCTGGCTGCCCTGTCCGAGGATGATGCTCAGGTACTGCGCCTGATCATCGATCGAGACCTACGCTGCGGAGTGCAAACTCCTACTATCAATAAGATTTGGAAGAATCTGATTCCTACCTATGATGTGATGCTGGCGGGTAAGGAACCCAAGCATTTGAAGTTCCCCGATGTCGTGGTACAGACGAAGTTCGATGGGGTGCGCTGTCTGGTTACTCATAACTTCGACGGCAGTATCGAAATGCGCACTCGTAATGGCAGCCTTATTACCTGCCTCGAGCCCATGTATGAAGATTTCCGTCAGACTATCGGACTCGGAGAAACCTGGGATGGTGAGCTGGTATGCTACGGTAAGGACGATCTTCCGCTATCGCGCAAGGAAAGCAACGGTATCACCTATAAGGCTATCTGCGGCACTATCGATGAGAAGGAATGCTCGTTGGTGCGTTTCGCTCCCTGGGACATCGTCGATAAAACCCAAGCCCTGACATACGAGAAACGCCTGCAAACCCTCTATCTTGCCCTTAACCGTGCGCGTCGAGCGGGCGTCGAAAAAATCATACAGATTCAAACGATTAAGGTCGAATCCTTGGCGGATGTCGAGCGTCTGTTCGAAGAAGCGTTGGCTCGAGGCGAGGAGGGCGTCATCGCCAAAAACCTTGCCGGCAAGTGGGAGCCAAAGCGTTCGAAGAACTTGTGCAAGTTCAAAGCGGAGAAAACTGCCGATCTCGTTGTCGTGGGATGGGTTCCCGGATTGGGTAAATACGAAGGACAGATGGGTGCGTTAGTATGTCAGTCATCCGACGGTAAAGTGGCTGTCAATGTCGGGGGTGGTTTCTCGGACGAACACCGCCTTTACCTCACCTTAGATAACACGATAGACCGAATCGCCGAAGTCCTGTATAATGCGAGAATCACGAAGAAGGATGGCGGAGCGGATTCGCTGTACCTTCCGCGCTTCGTGCAATTCCGTTTAGATAAGTCTCGAGCCGACTCCTCTGAAGAGATTAAATAGGAGAATGATGTATGAGGTTCAAAACCCAGTATGAATTGAAAGACCGCGAAGGCGAAAAGAAGATCGTTCGCAAGTTTCTCTGGTTTCCGTGTGCCTTTAATGATGATAAAGAACACCGCTGGCTCGAAACCGCCGATGTGGTCTATAGGGTGCAGAGAGTCTATACCTTTCTGAATTTTGTCTTTTCGACTGGTAGCGGTTGGAAATGGCGTCCGATTCGATTTGCCAACCATGAAGATTACCAGGGAATGCCGTTAGAAAAGCCTTATGGGGATTTCGAAGAAATGGTGGAGAAACGAGTCGCAAAACCCAGTTTCTGGTTAATCTTAGATTCGTTAGCTCTTCTGGTTGCTTTTTTCGATATGAAAGATGCCATAACGCTGCTTCTGACAATCAAAGTCATTCAAGCCTTTGCCCTTTCTTTCCCTTTTTCAGAGAATAAATCATGAGATGTAACCTGATTTTTCCCTGGTTTCTCACCGACCAGCATCTGATAGCTGAGAAGCGCGAGCTTCGAATGATTCCTCCGCTGCTGCAAAAGCGTATCGACTCCGGCAAGCATACGACTCTGGACATTCCGCGTCGCTTTACGCTCGGCAAGGGCCACATGCTCTTCTGGCTCGACAAGATGCTCTACCTATCCAAGCGATACGACGCCTTGACCGAGGAGATGGGGCGTCGCGGGTTTAATGCCGACCCCTCCTTGACATTCGACATGAAATGTGCTATACTGTCCAGTATGGATAACGATTGGGAGCCGCAACCCGAGGACTACGACATCATCGTGACACGCCTACGCGACAGGGTGAGGGAGAAGCCGGGGTGGTACAGGTACTGCGGCAAACCAGTCGATGAAAAGTGGATCGAAATCACCTACCCTATTCCATACTATACCTAATCGGAGATTAGCAGATGCAAACATCGACTCTTTTTATCGGTAATCTAACTCAAATAGATTACGCTTACGTTCATCCAACCCAACTCATCATCAAAGGTGGCTCTCTAAATCTCAACGTCGAAGTCACGGGAAACATCGAACCCGTCGAAAATGTCGTGGTGGACTTCGGTACGATTAAGAAGTCGATCAAGCACCTGATTGACGATAAGGAAGAGGGCTTCGATCACAAAATCTGGGTACCGGAGAAGCATGGCGGTATCGACGACTTCGAACTATGGTCGGTGCCGGGGGAAGCGGACTACGAGCGCATTGCACTATTCCCGTTCGGTGATGGTCGAATGGTGGTATCCACTCCGAAGTTCACTCTGGCTTGCCCTAAGAATGCGATTAAAGTCTGCAAAACCTCTTATGTATCAGATAGTATTCGAGATTATCTCGAAGAGAAACTGAACATCGAGTATCCTGATTCGGATATCAAGGTTAAGGTTTTGCTGACGGATCGTCCGGCACTTCCCTTCGATAATTTTCCTGGATACGAAACTTCATTCACTTACGTTCATGGATTAAAGAACAGCACCTCTTGGGGATGTCAAAACATCGCTCACGGACATAAGAGCTGGCTACTCTTCGTGGATGATTACGGGCAGGTGGTATATCCGCCCCAGGAATTCGCATTGAAGATAGAGGACTATCTGGATGGTCGCATGTTTATCTGGAGCGACAACATCATAAAGGACGATGACGCTGGATTGGCGATAGGATATGAAACACCCAGGGGCGCATTCTATTTGGTAATCGATAAGCCCAGTGTCAAAACGCACATCATCGATACCGAGACTACGGTCGAGCATCTTGCCGAATGGTTCGTTTCTTTCTTCGAAGAAGATGTGAAAGAGATGATGAAACTCGGTGCCACAGCCGTTTACTTCAGCGAAGGCTTGGTAAAGGGTGCGCGTATCCGATTGAAGGAGAGGTTCGGTGATGATACCGTTTGAAATGAGTGTTCGCGTGACGAACTCGAGCGAAGGCTACGTCGTTACCGTCACTCTGGAATCTAAAGATTCCTCGAAGCCCATTACCGTTTCCCAAAAGAGAATCTATGCCGATTTAGACGACATGTCAGATCTCCGACAGGAAGCTATCGATGAATACACCCGCAAAGCAGGCGAAATACAATGAGTGACGAAATCGAAAAAGATGCACCCGAAGTCGAAGTGGTTAAGAAGAAGGCGTATCTGGTCGTTGGAGTGATACCCAAGGACACTCGCGCCGTGGCTCAGCACATCCAAGTCAATCTGGAGTACGAAACTCACGGGCGTATCGATCGCATATCCGAGCAAGACTTGATATGCGAGTATGTCGAGGGCAAAGGGTATCACCCTCTTTGCAAGAGGGAATGGCTGGAACCGATCAAGAATAAGATCATCATTAGCCTTCTGGAAAAGACCGAATCCGTAATCAAAAACGAGCATGTCCAAGGTGTGATTGTCGACGGGTCGTTCGCTTTAGATGTCGACGTCAGACAAGCCTATACGGAGATTTTAGAAGATCAAGGCTACGAAGTGGTCGTCGTTCCGGTACAATCCGATATGGTGAGCATCTTCTTCTACGGGTGGTCATCGGGCACCAGCCTTAAATCGCTCTACACGCTGTGGAAGAAATACAACCACCAGTTCACTCGAACTTATGTTCCGATGGAAGACCAGCCTACGGCTATCGTGGTGGATGAGAATGTAACCGATCCGATTTTTATCGAGATCATTCAATCACTATCGAAGAAGAACAAGATCGTCGTTCTCTCGAAGGAACTACGCTTTGGCGTCGAGTATCCGTTCGATGTCCATCATGTGATGGTCGGTCCCAATAAGATCGATGTCTTCTGGACCAAGATCGCGAATCACTTCAAGGTTAAGCTGGTCATCGATAACGATCCGAATGCGGTTCACCGCTGGCATCAGATTGATGTGCCCGTTATCAGCTTAACCAGCCAATTCGCTTTAGAGAGGAATCTATGATCAAAACCGATTTCGATGTCGAGCTCTATCACCAAAAGCGTGCCGATAAAAATCGAAAATTGGTGCTGGGTGTTTCGGGAGCTTCGGTGGGGCTCATTGAAAGTCTTGCCAGACATTACTCGCTGCCTATGGACTCGAACCTCTTCGATAGGGTGTTCGAAAGGAATCACGTGGCTAAATGGGATATCAAATGTCTGCTCAATCTTTTTAAAGATGCTGTCGATGAGATCGAATTCGCTCTGGGGCTGCACCAGAGCGGCATGGTTCTGAACTATACTCCCGTCGATGCGATTGCGCTTATGCTATTGCACTTGTCGCAATTTAAGACTGTATCCGATGAGCAGCAAACCGAAGCCGACGCTATCGTTCACCAGGCTATAGCATTGTGCCCGAGTTTCTCGCATTTCATCCAGGTTTTCCCAAACGCGAAGGAAAAGACGATCAGTACCGATCTTCTGGCTAATCTCAAGGCGGGCGTCTATAACCGCTATTATGAAAGGCTGAAATGCCCGGTCATACTGGTATCGGAACTGGCGTCGAACGGGTACTCGTCTATTCTGGCCGATGATGATTCTCGTTTAGACTTTATCATTCGAGTAATCGATGTTTTAAGGCAGAGTTATTGAGGGGATACACCAGCGGCTGTTCTTCTTTCCTCCGCGGAAAGGAGTAGCATACCCCGAGTCGATCATCATCTGACCCACATCTTGTCCGTCGAAGTAAACTTCGGCGAGGATGCGCCCACCATACTTGTCCCAATCCAAAGCACCGAAGGTTACGGCGCGAGTAGAGGAGAGCTTCTTTGATAAGAAGTTCTTCGCTGCTCGCGCCTTTTCTTTTTCGGAGTCGCATTGCCCCTTCATCTCGGGAGTATCGATCCCCGATATTCGGATGGAAACACGATTAAGAGGACTCGGCATTCCCGCCATCTCCGCTCGTAGAGTGTCGCCATCGATCACACCCACGACTTTGATTTCATTTATGCATTGCGCCGAAACTATCGTAGAAGCGAGAAACATAAAAAATGCGATAACTATCTGTTTCATCTTCTGGATTCCTTTTGACTTGAATGAATGCTCTTTTCATATTGCTGATGATGAGATTTCTGAACATCTGCTGTACCACGAAGCCGTCTCGTGGATAGGTGTGCCCGCTATAACAGAGGAGACTCAAAAACCAGCAAACTGTTCTTTGCCATATATTGCGATCATTGAATTGAGGACTCGACCATCCCTCGATGATAGTGACCGTCTTCGGTTGAATGATGATGTAACTATTCATAGAGGTCTCCTGTAACATCTGACATTCTTCTTGAAATACTTTCCGATTGATGTTGTCGTTCATATAGTCATCGGAATAGAGAACATCTCTCTTGATCTGCTCGGCTACTTCTAAGAAGTTGCACTCTCCCTTACTTCTGCAGAGATGCAGTATCTCTCTTTGCAATCTCTCCGGAGATTCCTTCCCTATCTGCTTCAACTCCTCGTTGCTCGAATAATAGTCCTGCCAGTCGCTCTCTTGCTTCTTTCTTCTGGAAGCGCCTTTCTCTTTCCTGTAACTCCAGACATACTTTCTGCCGATGTACTTCTTACCGGTTTGCCTATCGGTGATCAGATAGACGAACCCATAAAATCCGACCAGAGTATCGATTTCTACCACTCGTCCTTCATAGGTCCACGGGTTATCAGTAGATGTAGATTTCGGTTGTGTCATATGTATTCTTCCACAGCTTGTATTCCATCGTGACATTGATGTTGACTACTTGATTATTTTGAGCATAACCGTAAGGTACTTCTGCGATAACGACGGGCCATGCTGCATAGAGCTTGACACCATAAGTCTTGTTGTTATTCCTATCTAACTGCCAAATGTCGATATCTTGCGTGTACTCGACGAAGAAGTTGAGTGAGTTATCGTTGATGTTGATGACGGAAGTCTGCCAAATGTCGAAATAATGACGCTGTTTTAAATGGACACTTGAGTAAAAGGAGAAGGTGACCGGCTCATATTGCTGGCTATAAGGTACTCTGAATGGAGCGCAATGCTGCGAGTGAGGGTAAGTCATCAGTGTTCTCGCCGGCATCGTGCAGGTATGACAGGCGACTTGAACCTGCCCTTGTCCGGTTCATCGACATGTTGTGTCCTTCGATGTTACCGGCAGAAGACTCGGTGTTAAGGTACGAGCCCTGTTTTCCTATTCCTGACGGCAGCTTCATCTCCACCATATATCTATTGGGACGAGCAAACCCGACTGGGAATTTACCTAAAAAATCTGTTACGGTGGCACTTATTTCTGCCATTATACTTCTCCTATGATTTGGTGCCTTTTTTCCATTGAGCCAGAGGCAATGAAGCGACATTCTCCCATTCATCCATGCTGATCTTAACTAATCGAGTTCTGATATGAGTAGTTAGATACCTGTGAATGCATGGCTGTAAGACATCCGACTTCGTGGCAACCTGAAGAGATTGGTAAGATACTCTGACATAATCTCTAGTTGATTTCTTAGATCGTAATCGAAGAAGATATTGTAACAACCTAGCTCTATCATCTCCACTCGCATAATGCAGATTGATTCCGATAAACCCGTCTCCATAGATGTTAAACGGTACGACCAGCGGGAGTCGATCCCAGTACGGCAGCTTATCCTTCCACTTAGGATCGTAAAGGTAGGCGAACATGCCACCGATGAATGGATCCGTGGCAGGATTATAAGCGTTATAGTTGACATCTTTAGCCGCTTTTCTAAGCTCGTTGAAAAACCATTCGAGACCTTTCTTCTTGTGACGATCTCTTTTTATGACTGCCATTCTGCGCTACCTCTTTGCTATGCCTAAAGTGTATTCGTCCATAACGAGGAATTCGAACCCGTTCTTTTGAGCGAACTGTCTTGCCGATGCCCACTTATCTTGATTCCTTTGCCAGGTGATCATCGACTCTCTATACTTCTTCGGATCCCTTCCTGGTTTAGGAGGATTGACTTGGTGGTTGGGTTTGATCTCTACGATGAAACGCTTTTCGGATCCATCCGCTTGTCTGACCAGCGCCCAAAAGTCGGGGAAGTATCTTCTTACTCTTCTATCTACGGTCGAGTAATAAGGTATGGCTTTGATCTCCGACCCCCATTTCAAAACGGTCGGAGTCGTATCCAGCCAAAATGCTAACTTGCTTTCCCAAGAAGAACGCATGGTAATCTCATTGATGTTACCGACATACTTCGCTGGATTCACGGGTTTGTATCTAACGGGCTCGGGAAATCGACTCATCTTACCTCCGACAAATTATCTCTTATTATTTATAAATAATAAGAAAATTACCGATTGGAGAAATAACCTTGGCTGAACTCTACTATCCCGAACTTCTAACCAACAAAGAAGCGTTTCCTGCCAACATACACTTCACCTTCTATGAGAGATTCTCGACCAAGGCAAGTGAGATGCGAGATCAGATACACCTCTATATGCCCGAGCAATTCGGTCAACCGAATACCGTGACATGGGACTCATCGTTCCGTGGTGGACAAGCTATCATTGGGGCGTTAGGTGGTGTCGCGAGTACTCTTGGCTCTGTCGGCAAATTTGTCAGTCAAAAGATAGGTGAACTTCAGAGAGTGGCAGGAGGACCGACTGCAGACTTGGCGGAATTGAAAGCTGGCATGCTACTCAACCCCTACTTGTCCCAAGTCTTTAGAGGTGTCGACTTCAGAAACTTCCAATACACTTTTAGATTCGTCCCCTATTCAGAAGGTGATTGCGAAAACATCAAAGAGATCCTGACTATCTTCAGAAAGTGGGCTCTTCCTTCCGGACCCGCTGGTGGAGCGACATCTATCTATCTAAACTATCCTGGAGAAGTAGAAGTACAATATCAATTCCTGGATGGTGAGAATTATTACATCCATAGATTCAAACGATCCGTGATTACCAGCCTCGACATCGACTATACCGGTGCCGGTATGTGGACGATGATGAGAAACGGATTCCCGACCGAGACGGTGATGAACATCAGGCTGTCCGAGATTCAAATCGTCGTCAGAGAAGATGTCGAAGGCGAGAATTATTAGGAGGATACATGGCATTTTTCTTCAAGAAGTTTGATAAGATTAGTTATTCGTTCATAAGCGACCCCAGTCAGAAGAAGCAGGTTACCAACATACTGACTGCCTTCTTCCTAAGGAAAGTGTCTGCCTATAAATCGTTCCTTTTCCAGAAGTACAGCGTAAGAGACGACGATTCGATAGAGAGTTTAGCCGATAAAATCTATGGTAATCCAGCGCACTATTGGACTTTTCTGGTTGTCAACGACATCATCGATCCCTTTTCGGAATGGGCCAAAGACTCCTATCTTCTGGAGAAGTTCGTGGCTAAGAAATACCAAGTCGGTAGGCAGTTCAAGAAGGTGGACGGTACTACGGCAACCGTTCCCTTTTCTTCGGGCGTGGGCGGTATCCATCATTTCATCAACATCAACACCGGCAGAGTATGCGATGATGTCGAAGATGAATACTATCGAGAGAAGTACGCCAACGATCCCAAGACCATCGGAAAGAACATCATACCCGTCACCAATCTAAATCATGAAAGCGATTTAGACATAGAGAGAAGAGAGATCAGTATCGTGTCTAAAAACTTCATACTGGATTTCGAAGAAGACTTTAGCAAGATGCTGTCTAAAGGACACTCTACATGAAGGTTGAAAAATCAGGTAATTTTACAGACGTCAAGAAACTTACGGTCACCATAGACCGGTAAGGATGTGACGGGATTCGCTCAGCAGGTAAACATCTATCAAGATATCTTTCTACCTTGCTGGACCGCTATCGTTACCATAGAAGACTCGGCTAACATCCTGATGAACATTCCGATCAAACCCGGGTCTAAAATCACGATAGAAGTGGAAACCGAGACGGAAAGCGTCATGGACGGTAGCAAGTCCTACGACTTTATCATCTACAAGCTGGGAGATAAAGCGTTCAAAGGGCAGATGCACTACCAATATAGATTGTATTGCGCCTCGCAGGGCTTCTTGACTAATCAGACGAATAGGATTTCTAAAACCTATGCCAACAAGAAACCGGAAGATTGCGTCTCTAATGTCTGCTCCGAGTTCCTCGGTGGCTCTCTAACGAAGAGCGACCCCAGCGATGTAACCTATCATACCATCGTACCTAATTGGACACCTTATGTGGCGGGTTGGTGGTTCGCCAAGCTGGCTCTGAAAGAGAACAGAAGCGACTATGTCTTCTTCATGGTCGACTTCGATAAATACTGGTTTAGGTCGATTGAGGAACTCTTCAAGAACGAGAAGAGCGGCATCACCTTCAAGCAGAAACCCAGCAACTTTAGAAACGATGGGGGTAACTTCGAAGACGATTACGGTATCATGCTAACCAAGTATCATACCGATGACTACGATGGTATCGGTAACCTGGGCGCAGGCTATTATAAGACCAAACTGCTTTCCTACGACGTCATCAACAAGAAATGGGAATCTAAAACCTTCTCCTTCGGTGATGATATAGCGGAAGATAAGGAGAAGAAGCCATGGGAAATCTTCGATCAAGCAGAGAACGCCAACATCTCCTTCTTACCCAAGCACCCGGGATTGCACGCTAATCAAACTATCGACGATCAAGTCACCAATTGGCACGTTTCCAGAAAGAGCAATCTTCTGAAGTTAGAGCAGAACAAGTTGCAAATCCAGATACCTGGTGGGGCTAAAGTCTGGGAACTTCTCGGTCGAAACTGCAAGGTCGAGTTACCAAGTCATCAAGATCAGGAAGACGAGCCTTATGATAAGTATTATAAAGGAGACTATTTGATTTCCCATATCTGTCAAGTTTATACGCCTTCCAATGTGACAGTGAATATGGAACTCATCAAGAAGAGACTGGAAGAAAAAATGCAATGAAATCGATAAATTATGTTTAAAGGAGCCGGAAGTGGAAAATAAAAACATCATAGATTTACAAGAAATCGACAGAAAGCTAAACCCACCTGAGACACGCGAAGAGGTCGAGTACAAGAGAGAGATTATGAAAGCCGTTATCGACAGAGCCGGCATACGAGGCTTCTTTCACGGTCAAGTCACTCCCGAACCCACCGGTATCGTTTTAGACTACGATGTCGAAGAGGTTAAGAGAGAATTAGGAGGTGTGTCTTGAGTGTCATCAATCATCCTCTTCAGACTGGTGGCTTTTCATTAGGTCAGTTCGTTTACTTTCTGGGTGTCATAGAAGATAGACACGATCCCGAGAAACTGGGTCGATTGAAGGTCAGAGTTTACGGTTATCATACCGATGAGAAAGATAAAATCAAGACGGATGATCTCTTCTGGGCCGCCGTCGTATCTCCCATTCAGTCCTCCTCCTTCGGTGGAGTGGGGTTCAGTCCGACAGGTATTTTAGAAGGTACTACCGTCTTAGGGTTCTTCCTCGACGGGCATAACGCACAAAACCCGATCATACTCGGCACCGTCTACGGTAAGCCCGAGAAGCCGAAACCGGATAAGGGCTTCTGGGATCCGAAGGGCGTCTACACGAGATATGAAGCCGGTGAACAGGACACCAGCCGATTAGCCCGAAACGAAAAGACGGACAAGACTCCCGTCAAGTGGAGACGAGATCGAGTCGATAAAGCGGATAAAGCCTTCGGTGGGCAATGGAAGGAGCCGCCGACTCCTTATGCAGCGCAATACCCTTACAATCACGTCAGAGAGACAGAGCCTAAACCGCATGTCGACGTCTCCGGCAGCAGTCCTCCGGATAACTGCGGTCATATCGAAGAGTTCGACGATACTCCGGGTGCAGAGCGCTATTACCTCCAGCACAAGAAAGGCACCTTTACCGAGATCCATCCCACCGGATTAGAGGTGCATCGCGTCCTGCACGAGCGCCATGTCATCATCGAGAAGGACGAGCATCTCCATGTCTGGGGCAATGGAATGTGCACCATAGACGGTGATAACCATCTTCTGATCAAGGGCAATTCGTTCATCGAGGTCTACGGTAACTGCAAAGAGTACATTCACGGTAACTACGAGCTTCACGTCGGTGGTAACTACGACATTCAGGTAGATGGCCACATGTATGCCAATTCCAACGTGCATATGAAGTTCACTGCTCCGAGAATCGATTTGAATCCATAATCTAGCATAGGGAAAACATGAAAAATTTTAAACAGTTTGTCAAAGAAGTTTGGGAAAAGGACATCAACATCACCTATTATTCCACACCAGGTTCTGTTTCGATCTTTAAAAACCCGGGATCGTCCGATTTGCTGGAACTGAAAAAATCTAACCTCGAGAATGGTGCCGTTAGATTCCTCGCTCTTGCTAAAGGATCGCGCTTGTATTGCTGGAATGCGATTAAGGCTACTCACTCCGATGTAATCGATGAGTTGTCTAAAGAAGGTATCATAGAAAAGGATTCGTACAGTCGAATTGATAAGTGCATTCCCGGAGTTGCACAGTTAGCCGGTAGTCGTTTAAGATACGCCGAGATGGCGGAAAGAGAGTATCACGCCGACCGTAATCCTGTAATGGATCCTTATGTCGTTGAAAAGATTCTAGCTAATGAGTCTATACCTAAACGCTTTCTTTACTCACCCTTCACAACCGTGCAAGAATTAAGAGACGCGGCGCCATCGATGTTGTCGATGTTTCAGTTTATAGACAAGTATGTCGATGGTTACATGGAGGCTTCTATCTGGTCAAAGATTGTCAACCAAACTAAATCATAAATAATCTGAAAAGGAGATTACGATGATTACATTCGAACAATTTATAAGTGAAGCCTCGGCACCCTCTATCGTGGCTGGAACGCCCGACCAAGCTGCCAAGACTCATAAAGCCGTTATCAGAACAGGAGACGGAGTCATTCATCATCACTCGGAGAAGGGTGGTGTTCACACCATCGTGCATTCCTCCAAGAGTGGAGCGATGAAAGTTTCAGAGGTTCATCCCTCTTCCGAAAAGAACAAGACCTCTAGCATACTGACTAGGAAAGCCACCGACAAAGAAAAGAGGATGTACGGTGGTAAATTTATCGTGGCGGATCAAAAATGAAGGTAATCGAGCCCGTAATTTTGGACACGAATAAATAGAAGTAAAAGGAGACGGAAAGCGCTATGATACTTCTATTTCACGACTACATCAAAGAAAAGTGGGTGGTCGACATAACCAAAAGGGACACCACCTTCCCCATCTATGAGAATCCGTCCTCTAAAGAATTGGTCGATCTCAGGAAAGCGGGATTGACGAATGATTTGGTTCGTTTCGCCGCTGTCTTATCCAAGAAGAAGATCTATGTTTGGTCAGGGATGGACATCATCCACGATGTGGCTCTGGCTAAACTCACCAAGGATAAGGTAATACCAAGAACCCAGCACGATAACCTCGATCAAGCGCTCTGCGGAGAGTGCAGGTTAATCGATGGGCGTCTATCATTTGCACAGAATGACGGCATGGACACCTATTTCGGTGCCGTGATTCACAGTATGAAAGGGAAAGCTCGAAGAAGTTTGGACTCATCCTTCCTGCCCCTACCTTATTTTGAGCTGAAAGAGTTGCTCGATGATTTACCCGATATCATCGATAGATACAAGTGGGTAGGTAAGTTTATAGATGAATACGATACTAAATCATCCCCGGCTTTGTTGTTGCAGTATTCTAAAAAATAACATGAAAAACGACAATTTAAGAGAAGACTATTGCTATGTTTATCAATATTATAAGAAGGATTCTAAAAATATTTGGTATCAATGACGAACCAATTCAGGAAATTAAAAAGATGAACATTTTAATTATCACCAAATCAAAGAACAATTATGGATTTGAAACGCCCAATACCCTTTCGACTGGACTCTTTAACTCGGCCCAGCATATAGTCTTTGCCTTAGAGAGTGTGCCGGGAATCACCATCAATCTGGTATCGGTAGTAGATAACAACTCGATAGATAGAGAAGTGACGCTCTACCGTCCCGACATCGTTATCATAGAAGCTCTTTGGGTAGTACCCGAGAAATTCGCGGTACTCAAGGCTCTGCATCCGACCGTGAAATGGGTCATCAGAATCCATTCAGAAGTACCATTCCTTTCCTTCGAAGGTATCGCTTTCAATTGGATTAGACGATATCTTTCCGAGCAGAACATCTATGTGGCTCTGAATTCTAAAGACACGTTCAGAGATTTTAAGATGCTATACCGCAATCAACCCAACTTAATCCTTTGTCTACCCAATTACTTTCGACTGCCCGATAACGATCCGCAGATAAAACCCGACTTCGACGATGAAGTGCATATCGGGTGCTTCGGTGCGATTAGAGGTTTGAAGAATCAGATGGCTCAGGCTTTAGCCGCGATCGAGTATGCAGATAGAAACGGCGCCAAACTTTACTACCATATCAATACCGGAAGAACCGAAGGCTTCGGTTCTGAGAATATTCTTAACAATATACGCGAAGTGTTCGCGGCTCGAACGGACCACAGTTTAGTCGAGCACAGCTGGCTATCGAATGATGACTTCCAACTCTTGCTGACCAATGAGATAGACATCAGTCTGCAGGTCTCTTTCTCGGAGACTTTTAATCTGGTGGCAGCCGATTCCGTTGCCTGCGGTGTTCCGATTATCGCATCCGGAGAGATAGATTGGGCACCCAGCTTATCGCAGGTTCGTAAGTCGTGCTCTGTCAAGGAAATCGCACAAAGAATAAATAAATGCTACATCTTCAGACGATCGGTTGTCGGAAGTTCTATTGACAATCTGATCGATTCTAATCGACTCGCCAAGAGAACTCTTATAGAGCAACTGAGTAGCATTTTATGATGAAATCCTTTGCCAATTTCGTTTTAGAAGACTTCAATAGCCACGGTGCCAAGCAGTTCCTCATCCCCGTATCGACAGTTTCGAAGAGGGGAGGCCCTAAAGGGGCATCGAGCGCCCAAACCATCATGATGTTTTATGAGCATGTTCCGGGGTCTTCTCTCAATCTAACGAGATATGCAAAGTCCTTTTTAGCCTCCGATGTATCGGCTATCATGAAAGCCCCTTCCAATGACTATAGAGTTTTGATTTACCATACACCCGAAGGGAGTCATGTTTTCGTTTGGTATGCGTCGATCCAGCATACGCAGATGACCAGATCTCTGGATGCTAACAAAGATATGAATAAGTACCCTTCCAACATCAAATACCAATACCTTTATAATGAGTCTCAAATGTTTATGGAAGGAGATTCGATCGGTCCTGCATGGTGCTTTCCCTTTATCATATGGCAGGGGTCTATCGTTTCTAATCTAATGCCCGAGGCATTAACTGTTCTTAATAAAGCCAAAGATGTTAAAGCCACATTTCAGCTTTCGGATGCTCAATGGGATTCCATTTCGAAGAAGCAGGAATTCCGTTTATGATGTCTTCTATAAATAGCCTATACCAGATGAGTTGGCGTGATGTCAGCTCTAGTTTCATATAATACAGGAGTTAAAAACCATGCCATCAGCCACAACATCAAATTATCTTCATGACTCTCAAATGAATTACCTTTTGAAGAATACTTCCTGGACGGCTCCTGCAAGCCTTTGGGTAGCTCTTTTCACAACCGTGCCCGCTCTTGATGGAACAGGTGGTACTGAGGTCTCTACCAGCGGTACGAACTACGGGCGCATTCAAATTCTTGCTACTAATGGTTGGCAAGGCCCGTCGGGCGCCAATAGAGAGTACAGCAACATCAGCGACTTGACATACAATGTACCGACAGCGAACTGGGGTACGATTGCTGGAGCAGGACTCTACGATGCCCAGACGTCGGGTAACATGTATTATGTCGCCTACCTGACTACGCCAAAGACCGTTAATAACGGCGACGGCGCGCCGAAGATTCTAGCCGGTCAGCTCAGAATCACTCGCGCAACGTGCTAATCGGACAATGACAATGAAACTTCAATCATTTGAAGAGTTTTTAGAAGAACAGACTCTCGACGAAGGTACCGTGTCGGTCAGTGATACATCTTATCAAGGCGCGCACGGTAAGAAACCCAGTGGAACAGGAAACTGGATGTTCTCCAAGCACCAGAGCCACGACTTCTCGAAACACCCGAAGGAAGATTTGTTCCAGCATAATGGAACTTATTCCGCTGCCAAGAAGGCTGCTGTAAAGCACTTCAAAGCGCAAGGTCATACCGGAACCATTCACACTCAATCATAGGACAAAGCCATGGATGCCGTAGAAATTCAAACATACTCTAAAGAAATAGACAGATTGGCCAGAGGTGGAGCCGGAGCCGGTGCTACTGCAACAGCCGCTCTTGAAGCCACCGGTGGAATCAGATCCGCCAAAGTTCGATCCAGAGGACTGGGATACTCGTTAGGTGATATCCTAACCGTAGCCGGCGGTACGGGTGGTACTCTCACCGTAACCGAAGTCACCACGTTAGGCGCGGTGAAGAACGTCGTTCAAACGTCTGCAGGTAGCGGTTACGCCAATGCCACGAACGTTGCCACGACTGTCGCCCCAGCAGGTGGAACCGGATGCACTGTCGACACCGTAGTCGAATTTGCCATCGATACCATTACCGTAGGTACCGGCGGATCCAATTACACCACAGCAGTCGCTAAGTTCGACGGCGGTGGTAATCCGAATTGGTCATACGGTGCAGCGACTATCGACACCGGTGCAGTAGATACCGTTACCGCTCCAGTCGGAGTCACTTTCACATCGGTGCCCACTATCGTTATCGAGGCGGGCGGACCTGCAGATGCGTCGAGTTTCATGACAGCACTCAGAGCCTTCGATGTCACTCAGCAAGATTCCCGCCTGGAAAGGATCATGTCGATCGTGCTGAATAGAGAAGTACTCACTGCCGAATCCGCTCCAGTGGTTAGAGCAGCGTTAGCCTCTCTCTGATAGTTGCACCCTCTGAAATCCTAAACCTCCTTAACCGGAGGTTTTTTTATGTCTGAAAGATAGATAAATAGACGAAGACATTTACAATAAGAGGACATTATAATGGCGGGATTCAAGCAAACTCAGATAGACGACGACGCCGTTTCTCTCTGGACATTCGATGGAGATGCTTTCGACTCTGGATCGAGAAAACTGATAGTACCTCCCGGCGAGCCTAACTACATCATCGACGAAATAGATAACCTCAATCCGGCGATACTGCACAACGATAACGAGACCTATCCGGGCTATCGCTTGGGGATGCCTTCTCTTGTTGACTTCGAGCAAACCGACCAGCAATCGATGAGTTTCGCTTTTGCCGGTAGACAACCGGCGCACCCTAACCAATGGGCTAAGACATATCTCGAAGTGCCGCATACGCTGTCATATGCGTTTCCCAGATACGGAGCATTTTCGGTCGAATTCCTCTTCTTCAAGGCATCCTCAGGGGATGAAGGCACCAGCGCCTACAGCAGTTATACCCGTCCTATCATATCTAAAAGCGGTGTGTTCGACATCTACTTTTCTTTCCCTTACAGCGATAGATCTCGTATTATTGCCTCTACTCCCGCTGGAAACGTCACAGCCTATCACGATATCACTACAGCGTATAATCTGATAGGTACGGTGAACCACTATGTTCTGGTTTGGGAAAATCTCTTGGTAGATAACGGGCAATATAGAGGAACCGCCAGCGTCTACGTCAACGGTTATTTGGTGGGAACTGCGAGCCAGACTTACTTCGACGTCTTCCCCAATACCAATCTCAATAACCCGATTTTGATTGCAGGAAGAACCGGAAGCAATAGGCAATCGGATTATCATACATCTGATTTCAGACTGGATCAAATAGCGATCTATGATAGAGCACTCTCTTCGGATGAGGTCTCGAACCACTTCTCTAAAATCTTCCCCTATGATAAGATGATCGCTCACGAGTTCGCATCTTCCTTCTGGACATTCGCCGATACCGATTCGACCATCGACTTTACAGTCTATCCAGCAGTCGGAGGATTACAAGGTACTTACCTGGGGGTCAGAAACTTCAATTTCCATAGAGGTGTCGATGGTCCCGATAATCTGATGGGATCGAAAGCGGCATCGTTCGGAGATGGAGGAATGGCAACGTTCATTTCCCAGAACACTTACAATACCTATATCCCAAGACAGATTAACTCGGCATACTCCTATGAGGCGTGGTTTGCGGTAAGCTCGCTAAGAAGAGCGGTATTACTGGCGTCGCAGGAATTAGCGTGGCCCTTCGATGGCCCGCTGATTCAGATAAACATGAGAGATAATCAGGAATTCATCGGGTGCCTGCAATTCACCGAAGGCGACAATGGGGCTGTCTTAAACTCGAGATATCTAAACGATAACAACAGCCGCTTTCTATTCAACGATGGTAACTGGCACCATATCGTCATTCTTCGAAGATCGAATGGAATGATGGAGCTTTGGTTAGATGGTATACTGCATGATTCGAGCATAGAGGCAACGAGATCTGTCGGGCAGCCCGGGCAGCTCGTCGTAATGAACTCGTTACCCGGGCAACTTAACTGCAACGGGTCTATTTGCAAACTCGCTTATTACGGTTATGCTTTACAAGCTCAACAGATAAAAAATCATTACACCTATACCGTCACCTATCGTATTAGAGGTATCGTGACTTTGTTAGGTGTTCCGTATCAAGCCACCTTAAGATTCTACAACTCTTATACCGGAGCATTTATCCAAGAGCTCATCAGCGATCCTAATACGGGAGAATACGAGGCTATCTTCTATAACAATGCGAACATAGACATCTTGGTATTCAGTGCATCCGATCTATCGGTTAGGTACAGAGCTTACGGTCCGGTCACTCCTTCCGAGTTTATAGACCTTCCGGTGAATCTATGATTTCTTACAGCGACTATGTCCTGGCTCATCGACCGTGGGGCTATTGGCCATTAAACGACGATTCCTTGACCGCCTATAATGAAAGCCATAGCATCATAGATTGCTCAGGAAACGAGAGACATCTGACGGCAGATAATGCTCGGCATATCTTACAAGGTCCCAATGTCGGCGAGTCTTCACGATCTGCTGCCGCTGACAGGCATGACGGTGGTTCCTTCCTCCGGATTCAATCCAGCAGGATTTCCATCCAATTATAGAATATCGGGGTATCACTCGCGCATAAACGGTGTCGAATTAGAGATAATCTACAATGTCACCCATAATATGTGGAGCAAGAGGAGAAGAATAGAAGCGCTGCATGTCGGGGGAACCATCGTGGTCGGCGACTGCATTTTCACTTCTACCACGGCGTATTCCAAGGTAAACAGATACACCAATTCGGGTAATTACTGGAATACCACGGTGATGTCTTATCCGATCGCCAATTACCCTGCCGGTAGTAGAATCATCGGCGATATCGAATGGATCGACGACCGTAATCTAATTGTGACGGTCGTAGTCGATGGTGCTATTGCCGTGAATAGAAATCTTGTGACTTTACCGGCATACACATCTCCTACTCTATACTATCGCTTTCAGGACGATAACTGGAATCGAGTGGCCGTCTTTGGTGGGACAGTCAGCAATCTATCGGTTAATTACGAAAAAGAACTCACGCAAGAGTATGTCGAAAAAACGTGGCAAGCACTCTCTACGCCATTCATTCCGTACACTTCTCCGATGCTGACAACGATTAGCGATAACGTGATGACAAGCAGAATCCTATCCAGTCCTCCTAATTCTGCAGCCCAGCAGTTGGACACTCTCTTGGTTAGAGGGCTGAGCCATAGAATGTTTACGGTAATCACAGCAGAACCGCTGGGTAACGGAAACTCGGAAATCGGTCTCTGGCTCAATACTACCGATATAGAATACGGAGGTGGCAGCGAAATAGTGCATGACTTCATCATCGGGGATATGATCTACATCGATGGCATCGTACAGGACGGGTTGAATGGCTGCTGGAGAGTAGAAAGATTGGGTCAGACATCGATTTACTTCACTGTCACTCGGAGAAGACTACGAAGATGAGGAGGGCTCGTTCTTGATAAAGAGATCTCCCGTCGGGGGTGGAGCGTGGAGCAGGAATGCTAACAGAGAATTCACTTCCCTATCATCGGCTTTAGATGAAAAGCTGGTTGTGAATGATGTCGGGAGAAACAGCTGCACTCTTTCGTTAAAGAATTATCCCGACCAGTCCGTTTTCTTGAGGCGCTATCATAAGAGAAGCAGCTCTCACTATCTGGGAGCAGATAAGGATGTCGATATAGTGCATTGGACTATCATCGGTGATGATTTGCGATTCGTCTTCGTCGTCGCCTACAAGCAAAACCCCAGAGCTCATAGCCGAG